>Ga0115550_1000012_pt1 | contig 234511 bp, 202 predicted proteins | sample COGITO_mtgs_1005_FD_87177 | JGI IMG/M metagenome (GOLD analysis project Ga0115550, IMG submission 87177) | Pelagic marine microbial communities from North Sea - COGITO_mtgs_100511 | ecosystem: Environmental > Aquatic > Marine > Epipelagic | place: Germany:Helgoland, sampling site Kabeltonne...
ACATTTTGGTCAAACCCCGAAAGAATATCGCGAGGGCCGCGGCACGGTTTTTAACCAGGTGGCGATGAACGAGTAACCCCATTGTTGATAATGGCGTACTGCCTTCGGCGAGTACGCCCTACGCCAAAGAAACTAAGTTATTTTTTTAAAGATATAAAAATCGTAGGGCGTACTCACCGCGTCAGCGGTAGTACGCCGGATGGCGTCACTCACCACGACAGCGGTAGTACGCCGGATGGCGTCACTCACCACGTCAGCGGTAGTACGCCATGATTCCCCTCGTCTACCTCACCATCTTAAAAAAAGCACAATGTTTTCCGATTTTCATAAACCGCAGAGCATTGTTACGGATGGCATTTTTCCGTTTAATGGCTGACTTGTGGTTTTTCTGGCCGCTTTTGCCAATTTTCTGAACAGGAGTCACCAATCATGCACCATGGATCTCATTGCGCCGCCTTGGTTTTAGGTTTGTTATTAAGCGGTTGTCAGCCGGCACAGCAAGCTGCAGCGCCGGTTTCAACTCCTGCCACCGCTACCACACCAGTCGCCAGCTTCGACTGGTTTGATTATCAGGGCAAGGACCCGATATTCGCCGCACCTTTGCCCGCCGGTACTTTCCAGAACCCGGTGCTGGCCGGTTTTTATCCGGATCCAAGCATTACCCGTCGCGGTGATGACTATTACATGGTGGCGTCGTCTTTTACTTATGCACCAGGCTTACCGATTTTGCACAGCCGCGATTTGGTGAACTGGACCTTGCTCAGCTACGCCTTAACCCGCCCCACGCAGATGGATTTTGCCGGTTTACAGGTCTCGCGTGGTATTTTCGCGCCGACGATGCGTTACCATCAAGGCACTTTTTACCTCATCACCACAGTGGTCGACCGGGGTGGTAATTTTATTCTGACCGCCAGCGATCCAGCCGGGCCATGGTCTGACCCTATCTGGTTACCAGAGATTGAAGGCATTGATCCGGATATCTTTTTTGATGACGACGGCAAGGTTTATATCGCGCATAACGGTGAAGCACCAGGTACGGCTTTGTACGAAGGTCACCGGGCGATTTGGTTGTGGGAATATGATTCGGTGGCGAAAAAAGTGCTGCCACAATCACAAAAATTACTGGTCAATGGCGGAGTGGATCTCAGCGCCAAACCGATTTGGATTGAAGCGCCGCACCTGTATAAGGTCGATGGCTGGTACTATTTACTCTGCGCTGAAGGCGGCACCGCCGACCAGCATTCAGCGGTGATTTTCCGCACCAAAAGCCTGAACGAACCTTTTGTTCCGCACACCGTCAACCCAATTCTGACGCAACGTGATTTACCGGCCGACCGGCCTGATCCAATTACCACCGCTGGCCATGCTGATTTTGTGCAAACCCCGGATGGCGACTGGTGGGCGGTATTTCTGGCGACCCGGACTTATGACCAAATCTACTTTAATAGCGGCCGCGAGACCTTCTTGCTGCCGGTGAGCTGGGTCGATGGTTGGCCGCTGATCTTAAAACAAGGTGAGACTATTCCGTATCGTCCGGCAGTGCCAAAAGTGCTGGCTGCCGCTGCTGGCAATGCACAACCCTCACCGCTGACCGGCAATTTTAACTGGCGTGATGAATTCAGCAGCAAAGAGCTGGATCTGCAGTGGAATGTGCTGCGCGAATTTGATCAAAGCTGGTTAAAGCTTGATGACGACAAGCTGCAAATCCAGGCGAAACCAGCGGGGCTGGATAGAATGTTGCAGCCTGCTTTTGTGTCGCGCCGCCAACAACATATGCATTATGAAAGCAGCACCCAGCTGCAAGTGCCTGCTGCTGGTATCTCGGCCGGGATGGTGGCCTTTCAGAATGAGCAATATCACTATTATCTGGGTGTCCGCCAACAGGCTGACCAAACGCAAGTTTTTCTGGAGCAAGCCGCTGGCGCCGCGCCAAAACAATTACTGAGCCAGAAATTGCCAGCTGCGGCCAATGTAAAACTCAAAATCAGCGGTCAAGCCGGGCAAATCAGCTTTTATTACGCGGCAGATAATGGCGAATGGCAACAATTGGGCCCGGTGCAAGATGGCAAACTGCTGAGCACGCAGGTCGCCACTGGTTTTGTCGGCACTATGTTGGGTTTGTATAGCCGTCAGGAGCGCCCGGCCAGCACGACGGGAACGCCCAAATGAGCAAAGGGTTAAACATCTGGCAGCTGATCTGTTGCTCAGCTGCCTTGTTACTCTCGTTGCAAGCGCAGGCCTTACCGGGCGAGTATCTGGTCAAAGGCGCACCGGCTAAAGGCGACTTTGCACTGGTCGGAAGCAGCATGCAGGCGGACATTTATATCGACAGCAACGACTATCCGGGGCTGCAGCGTGCGGTGAAAAACCTGCAGCAGGATATCCAGAACGTCAGCGGCCGCCAGTTAAAATTCGGCAGCAAGTCCGGTAGCAAGTCCAGTCGCAAGTCCAAGAGCGCCACGCTGTTAATCATCGGCAGTCTGGGTAAGAGTGCACTACTGGATCAGCTCGTCAGCGCAGGCAAACTGGATGTCAGCGCCATTGCCGGTCGTTGGGAAGCCTATCAAATTCAGCTGCTGCAAAACCCGCTGCCGGGTGTGGCGCAAGCGCTGGTGATTGCCGGGAGCGATAAACGCGGTGCTATTTTTGGCGTTTACGATCTGGCCGAAACCATCGGCGTGTCGCCCTGGCATTGGTGGGCCGATGTGCCGGTCGCCAAAAAACCGAGCCTCTATATCAAAGCCGGTACCTTCATCACCGATGCGCCGAAAGTAAAATATCGTGGCATTTTCCTCAATGATGAACATCCGGCGCTCAGCAACTGGGTGGCGGAAAAATTTGGCGGTTATAACCATCAGTTTTATCAGCATGTATTTGAGCTATTACTGCGCCTCAAAGCCAACTTTTTATGGCCAGCGATGTGGAACAACGCCTTTGCCGATGATGACCCAAAAAATATGCTGCTGGCCGATGAAATGGGCATTGTGATGAGCAACAGCCACCACGAGCCGATGCTGCGCGCTGACAAAGAATGGGATCGCTATGGCAAAGGGCCGTGGGAATATTCCAGCAATCGTGACCAAATCTATAAGTTCTGGCAAGACGGTGCCAAACGGCATCAGAATCTGGAAAGCATCTTTACCCTCGGCATGCGCGGCCAGGAAGATGAGCCGATGAGCGAAGGTGAAAATATCGGTTTGCTCGAGCAAATTGTCGCCGATCAACGAGAAATCCTGAAAGACACTTTTAAAGACCGGCCGGTGAGCGACATTCCACAAGTTTGGGCGTTGTATAAAGAAGTGCAGGGTTTTTACGAGCGTGGCATGCGGGTGCCGGACGATGTCACTTTGCTGTGGGCCGATGATAATTATGGCAATATCAGAAGGTTACCGACCAAAGATGAACGTAGCCGCCAAGGTGGTGCCGGGGTTTATTATCATTTTGATTATGTTGGCAGTCCCAGGGAATACCGCTGGATCAACACAGTACCGCTGGCGAAAATCTGGGAGCAGATGAATTTGGCCTGGCAGTTTCAGGCTGACCGCATTTGGATTGTGAATGTCGGTGATTTAAAACCAATGGAATTTCCAACCGACTTTTTCTTGCGCATGGCCTGGGATCCCACAGCTTTTAATGCCGACAACTTACAGCAATTTGCCAGCAACTGGGCGGCGCAGCAGTTTGGCGCGCCGTTAAAGCCGGAACATGCCGCCACCATAGCGCGACTGCTGCAAGGCTACACGCATCACAACGGCCGGCGCAAACCAGAAGCGGTTGAGCCCGATACCTACAGTATTTTTCACTATGGCGAAGCCACTCGCATCAGTGCCGAACTGGCAGAACTCACTAAAACGTCCGATGCACTGGAACCACTGTTGGCAGCGACGCAGCGCGATGCTTATGTGCAGCTGGTGTCACATCCGCTCAAAGCCAGCCGCGCCATGTTTGAACACCATCGGGCACTGGCGATGAACCGATTACATGGCGAGCAAGGCCGCGCCAGTACCAATTATTGGGCAGCGCAGGTGAAATTTTGGTTTGATGAAGATGCCAGACTTACTGACCTTTATCACAAACTGGGTAATGGCCGCTGGAACCATATGATGTCGCAGCCACATCTGGGGTACACCTATTGGCGCAATCCAGATGCGAATTTAATGCCGGTGGTATCGATGGCAACACCGCTGCCGGTGGCCGATATGGGGGTGATGGCAGAAGGTTCGCCGTTGTCCTGGCCGATCAGTGAATATCAGGGCAAACCCTTAAGCTTATTGCCATTTTATCCGCAGGGGCAGCGCGAGCGTCAATTGGAAATTTTTAACAAAGGCACGAAGCCTTTTGAATTTAAAGCCACCGCCTCCAAGCCATGGATCAAATTAAGCCAGCACAGCGGCATGGTCACAGAGCTGCAAAATATTGCGGTGTCGATTGATTGGCACAAAGCCGCAGCCGGTGAAAATGTCGGTGAAGTGCATGTGCAGGGCACCGGTTGGGGTGGCGCCAAAATTAAAGTGACGGCGCATAAAACTGCGCCGATTGCGGGCAGCGGTTTTGTTGAGGCCGATGGCTATATTGCACTGGACGCCGCCAGCGGCCAGTTGCTGGCCAACAACAGCAAGCGCTGGTGGCAACAAGTGCCGGGGCTTGGTCGGGGGGAAGCGGCGATGGCGGCGATGACCGAACTGGATTATCAGCTTGGCGGTGCAGCACCTACAAACACTCTTACAAATAAAGACATCCAACAATCAGCAGCGCTGGAATATCCGTTACTGCTCAATCAAGCCGGCACTTTTACCCTCAATGCCATCATCTCGCCAACGTTGGATGTAGTACCCGGCCGTGGTTTGCGTTTTGCGGTGGCGCTCAATGACGAGCCGCCGCAATTGGTCGACACGCTGAAAGACCACAACTACCAGGTCTGGGAACAAGCGGTGCTGGATGGTGTGCGGACCGTGCAAATACCTTTGCATTTCAAACAAGCTGGCGCTCACAAACTACGGATTTATCTGGTCGATCCGGCGCTGGTGCTACAAAAACTGATCCTCGATACCGGCGGCTTACAGCCTAGTTATTTGGGGCCGCCACAAAGTCCGTTTCTGAATGCCGAAGCCGAGAGTGCCAAATCAGGGAGTTCCGAATGAAGTTCACTTTGACACCGCTGCTGTGCGGGTTCGCCTTGCTACTGAGTAGCGCTGCACATGCCAACCCAACTGCCTCGTTACAGCAAGCTTATCAGCCGTTTTTCCATATCGGGACAGCGGTCAGTCTGGCGCAACTACAACCATCGAAAAACCATGAACGAGATTTAATCGCCCGGCACTTTAACAGCCTGACCGCTGAAAACCTGATGAAATGGGAGAAAATCCAACCGACCGAAGGTAACTTTGATTTTAAAGCGGCCGATAAGCTCGTCGCTTTTGCCGAACAACATCGGATGTGGCTGGTCGGCCATACCATTCTATGGCATGAACAAACCCCGGACTGGGTATTTCAGGGGCCAGATGGCAAACCCGCCAGCAAGCAGCTGCTACTGGCCCGGTTAACCAAACATATCCAGACGGTGGTCGGCCGTTACCAGGGCCGGGTGCATGGCTGGGATGTGGTGAATGAAGCGCTGAATGAAGATGGCAGTTTGCGAGATACACCGTGGCGGCGCATTTTGGGCGACGATTATATCGCCACCACTTTTGCGCTGGTGCATCAGGTCGACCCCAAAGCCAAACTCTATTACAACGACTACAACCTGTATCAACCGGAAAAACGCGCTGGGGTGCTGCGGATCATTAAGCAACTGCAGCATGCACAGGTACCTATTCATGCCATTGGCGAACAAGCACATTATGGCCTTGATTCACCTGTCTTCAAGGACGTCGAGGATTCAATCAACGCCTTTGCTGCCACCGGCCTCGAAGTAATGCTAACCGAACTGGAAATTTCGGTACTGCCGTTTCCACCAGGCATGACACCTGGCGCCGACATCAGTCAACATCAGGAACTGCAAGCACAGCTGGATCCTTACCGCGATGGCTTACCGCAAGACATCGAACAAGCCTGGCAACAACGGTATCTGGACTTATTTTCGCTGTTATTACGCCACCAGCAAAAACTGCACCGCGTGACGTTTTGGGGTTTAGATGATGGCCAAAGCTGGCGCAATAATTTTCCGATGCGCGGTCGCACCGATTACCCGCTGCTGTTTGACCGCAAACTGCAAGCCAAACCGTTATTGAATGCGCTGATCAAACTGGCAGAAACTCAAGCCTCAGCCAAGCCGAAAGTGAATCAGCTCGGTTTTACGCCACATGCGCAAAAATTGCTGGTGGTGCCGGGGCGGCAAGCAGTGCCGTTTCAAATCATCAACCAAAGTAGCGGCAAAACGGTGTTGCAAGGCCAAAGTTCAGCGGCTAAGTTTTGGCCGGAATCAGCTGAATGGGTCAGTATCGCCGACTTTTCGTCTTTAACCACCCAAGGGCGTTATCAAGTGGCAGTGGCTGGTTTCAACCCAGTTCCAGTCGAGATTGCCGCTGAGCCTTATGCCCAATTACATGATGCGGCGATCAAAGCTTTTTATTTTAACCGCGCCTCACAGGCACTCGACCCAAGTTATGCCGGGCCTTGGGCGCGGGCTGCCGGTCATCCGGATACCAAGGTTTTAGTGCACGCTTCAGCCGCGTCCGACAAGCGCCCGGCCGGTTTTGTCATCAGCGCCGCCAATGGCTGGTATGACGCCGGTGACTACAACAAATACGTGGTTAATTCCGGTATTACCAGTTACACCCTACTGCAGGCCTGGCAAGATTTCCCTGATTTTTATCGCAAAAGAACCTGGAATATTCCGCAGTCCAGCAACAACCTACCGGATATTCTCGACGAGACGTTATGGAATTTGCAGTGGCTCAGCACCATGCAAGACCCAAACGATGGCGGTGTGTATCACAAGCTAACTGAACTGAATTTCTCCGGCGTGCACATGCCGGAACAAGTCACGGCACCGCGTTATGTGGTGCAAAAAACCACGGCAGCGGCACTGAATTTTACCGCGGTGCTGGCCAAAGCCAGTCGCGCTGTGACTGAATTTGATACCCAACTGCCCGGCCTTTCAAAGCACTATCGCCAGCAAGCATTAGCTGCCTGGCAATGGGCACAAAAAAATCCACGACAGTATTATCAACAGCCAGCCGATGTCAGCACCGGTGCTTATGGCGATAAACAATTGATCGATGAATGGGTCTGGGCTGGCGCCGAGCTATATTTGCTCACCAACGACCCAAGTTATCTAAAGCCGTTGTTGGCGCTGGAAACACCAATAAAGGCAGCATCCTGGGCCAATGTGGCCGCGCTGGGTTATTTTGCGTTGGCATCCGCAGAACAGCTTGAACCGGCACTTCGAAAAAAAGTGCAGCAAAAAATCCAACAAGCTGCTGCAGAAATTCTGGTTGAGCATCAGGCGTCGGCATATCAAGTAGCGATGGCTAAAACCGATTTTGTCTGGGGCAGTAATGCAGTAGCGATGAACAAAGCCATGTTGTTATATCAAGCGTGGAAAATCGACCCGCAACCCCAATTGCGACAAGCGATGCAAGGGCTGCTGGATTACGTCCTCGGTCGAAATCCACTGCAGCTGTCTTATGTCACGGGTTTTGGTGAGCATAGCCCACGGCATATCCATCACCGTCCATCGGCAGCAGACCAGATCACAGCGCCAGTGCCGGGGTGGTTAGTCGGTGGTGCGCAGCCGGGTAAGCAGGATAAATGCTCCTATTCCGGCACTTTACCCGCTGTCGGCACTTTACCCGCTGCAGGCACTTTACCCGCCACCGGCACTTTACCCGCCACCACTTATCTCGACGACTGGTGCAGCTATGCCACCAACGAAGTGGCGATTAACTGGAATGCACCTTTGGTTTATGTACTGGCGGCAATGCATCAATAGCGACACGATTTAAACGAAAGTAACTTCAGCATCGAAGCTGCACCAAACACCCAACACCACCGCAATAAAATAATGCAGCCCGGCTTCACGCCGGGCGAATTCTATCAAAAGGTCAGACCTAATAAACTTAAGTAAATACACTAACTTGCTTAAGCTCAGCTCTGCAACCTAACCATCCCGCCTGCACATCTGCCTCAATTCAAGGCAATTACGCCCGCAAAAGGTGCGAATTCTGTTTTTGGTATTCCGTTTTTTCGGAGACGGTTTGACGGCTAAAAATTCGCCAAGCACTATCAATCAGGGGCCGCTATGACCACCACTGGCAATTGGGGAAACATCCCAGATTGCAAAAAAAACATGGCAGGCAAATCGTGCGACCGGCAGAAGTCAGGCTCGGATCCTTACTCACAGCACCGGACGCCATACAATAAAAACAGGGGAGAAACTCGATGGTGCGAAGCCGTTCGAACAGCACAACTGCCAATAAACCGGTGTTTAAACGCTCATTGCTGGCAATGGCCATGATGGGCATATCCGTCAGTGGTTATGCACAAGAAACCAATGCCGATACTGCAGCAAAAAAATCCGAAGCCGAACAGGTGGAAGTGATTGAAGTCAAAGGCACCCGCGCCAACTTACAAAGCGCGCAAAACGTCAAACGGCTGGCCGACACGGTGGTGGATGGCATTTCAGCTGAAGATATCGGTGTCTTACCCGATCGCAGCGTGTTGGAAGCTATTTCACGGGTACCTGGGGTTTCCATTGAACGGTTTGCCGGTCCGGATGATCCGGATCATTTTAGCGTCGAAGGCAGTGGCGCCATTATCCGCGGCATGACGCAAACCCGCAGCGAATTTAACGGTCGGGATTCATTTACCGCCAACTCTGGTCGCGGTTTGTCGTTTCAGGACGTTTCACCAGAATTAATGGGTGGCGTGGATATTTATAAAAACCAAACCGCCGATATGATTGAAGGTGGCATTGGTGGTACCGTCAGTCTGCGTACCCGCAAACCTTTTGATGCCGATGGCCGCTTGCTCGCGATCAGCGGTGACTGGTCTTATGGCGATTTAGCCGAAAAAGGCAGCCCGACCATCTCCGGATTATTCAGCGATCGCTTTGAACTGGATAATGGCAGTGAATTTGGCGTGTTAGTCAACGCCGCCCATTCGCAACTGTACGGCGAGTCGCATGGTATTCAATCTGATGCTTATGTGCCGGTGTATGCCCGTACTATTGCTGGCGCTGAAAATTTTGTTGGCAGCGACAATAACGGTAAAGTCTGGATGCCAAATGCTTCCAACTTATTGACCAAATTTGATGACCGCGAGCGCACCGGTTTTTCTACCGCGTTGCAATGGCAAAACAAAGACGAGACTTTCCTCAGTACTTTCCAGTACATCCGCTCCGATTCCCGTTTATCCTGGCATGAGCAGGCCGTGAAATATCAGGGTGGTTATTACAGTATTGATGGTCGTCGGTCGCGGCCTTTAGCCGGTACTGAATTTGAGTTTGACGATGACGGCTTATTTGAATCCGGCGTCATTACTCAGGGCGTCGATGGCTGGCGCGCGGCTGATGGTAACGTTGACCGGGTGGCCCGTGGCTGGGGCACCAATGCCCGTAACCAATTTGGTTATGTCACGCAGTTTGACAGCCGGGTCAAAGACACCGAAACGCTGGTCGAAGATTTTTCGTTAAATTTCCGCTGGAAAGCCACCGACAAGTTGCAGCTGACCAGTGATTTCCAACTGGTACAGGCCGACACCAGCGACGATGATGTGGTTGTCCACACCGGCGCTTTTGCCGGGCAGGAATATGATATTCGCGGTAGTACCCCGACGATGCGCCTGTTAGAACCCTGGTTTGGCTACCGGGATGCCAATCCGGCGTTATTTGCCAACGGTTATCCGGGATTTAGCGGTGATGCGGCCGGTGACAGCAACTACTTCCAGGACCCAACCTCTTATTTCCTGCGCAGCGCCATGGATCACTATGAGCGCTCAGAAGGCGAATCAGTCGCGGCGCGGCTTGATGCCACTTATCAGTTGGATGATCTTGGCATTTTGACGTCAATGCAAACCGGTGTCCGTTATGCCAAACGTGAGCAAACGGTGCGGTCGACCAGCTGGAACTGGGGTTCGCTGGCACCTGAATACAGTGGTGCCGCACCTGCGGGCTGGCTGGATAGACTGGATGGAACGGCCAACGATTTTGAGCTGGTCGATTGGTCAGATTTCCATGGTGGCAATGTCGCGCAAATTCCGGGCAACCAAACCATTCACGCGACCGAAGCTTATGTCCGGTCGATTATGGGCGCCAATCCGGCCCGGCAGCCGTTTAAATCAGCGGGTGGTAACTGGACGCCTTATCCGCAGCGGGCTGACGTGGATGCGGAATTTGGCATTTTCACTCCGGGTGAAGTGAACGACACCGAAGAAACCAACAAAGCGGTTTATCTGCGCCTGAATTTTGAAGGTGATGGTGATATACGCTATTCCGGTAACTTTGGGTTGCGTTATGTGGTACTGGACCGCGATGCGGTTGGTGCTGTGACCTTCCCGGATTTATTACCCGATTTCCTGCCACCGGAAGCGCTGCGTAACCGGCAGCTGAACCCGACTTTGGTGATGACCTATGTCAATCAGCAAGTGGCTAATGGCACTTATGCTTCAGTGGAAGATGCCCTGCGCGCCACGGAAAACCGCTGGATTGGCGATCCGCTAAACTACTTGCCAGATAACGACAGGGCTTTTGGTAATGATGCCGAAGAGCGACTCAGTGCCAAAACGACGTTTAAAATGTGGCTGCCAAGCTTCAACATTAAGTATGAAATCACTGACGAACTGATTGGCCGTTTTGCCTTCTCCAAAGCAGTGGCGTTACCGGATATGGGCGATGTGCGTAATCGGATTACTTTAGGCAGTGAATCAGTCCAGGCCGAACGGCCCATTCAGGTGATCGACCCGGCGAATCCGCCACGGCCACAGGACAACCTGATCCAACGCGCCTATATTCCGGCCTGGACCGGCAGCGGCGGTAACCCCTACCTGGAGCCGATGGAATCAGTGCAGTTTGATATCGCGATGGAATGGTATTTCGCTGATGTTGGTCAATTAAGTGCGACCTTGTTCCATAAAGATCTGAAGAACTATTTTGTGCAGGGCGCTTTTGCGCAGAACCAGACCAACCCGGTGAGTGGCGTCAGCCAGACTTCGCTCATCAGCACCACCACCAACGGCGGTGATGGAAAAATGCGTGGCCTGGAACTGTCGTATCAGCAATTTTACGATCAGTTACCAGAGCCGTTTAACGGTTTAGGGATGCAAGCAAGCTTTACCTATATTAAAGCCAGCGGTGTGCCGAATAACCAAGTCGACATTGCGGACGAAACCTGGTTAGGTGATGACTTTGTCGATACCGGTATCCGGGTCAATATGGACACTATTCCGCTGCAAGGTCAGTCCGATCGCACCTTTAATATTGTCGGGATGTATGAAAAAGGCGACTGGAGTTCACGCCTGGCCTTTAACTGGCGTTCAAAGTATTTGCTGACCACCCGCGATGTGATCAGTAAAGCGCCGCTGTGGTATGACGATCACGGCCAACTTGATGCGTCGGTTTTCTACAACGTCAACGCCAACTTCAGCATCGGCTTGCAAGCGACCAACCTGACCAATGCCCAGTCGGAAACGCTGATGTTGTTAAACGACGAAGGTCAACAAGCCGGACGTTCCTGGTTTGTCTCGGATCGACGGCTTGCGCTGGTCGCCCGCGGTAACTTCTGATCTGTTTAAGCTTGAGACCAGCGGCAGTGTTGCTGCTGGCCTTCTGGCTTTAAATGACCGGTTTTAAAATGCCAGGTTTTAAAGTGACCGTCTGCACATTTCAGGTTTCAGGGCTGGGTTGATGGCAGTACCCGCTGTGCGATTGAGGCTCAAATGATTGAAAAAATAACAAAAATAATAGTTCTGGGCGGAGGCTCAGCCGGTTGGATGACTGCGGCGGCTTTGGGCAAAGTACTGAAAAATCAATACTGCCAAATTCAGGTGATTGAGTCCGACAAAATCGGCACCGTCGGCGTCGGTGAAGCAACCATTCCGCAGATTATTCTCTTCAACGAACTGATTGGGCTGGATGAAGATGAGTTTATGCGTCGCACCCAGGCCACTTTTAAACTCGGCATTCAGTTTGTCGACTGGCACCAGCAAGGCAGCAGTTATTACCACGCTTTTGGCGAAGTCGGCAAAAATATGGAAGGGCTGCAGTTTTACCATTATTGGCTAAAAATGCGCGCCGAAGGCAAAGCAGCGCCGCTGGACGACTACACCCTGAGCTCGCTGGCCTGTGACGAAAAACGTTTTATGCGCTCGATTGATGCCGGTAATTCACCGCTGTCGAACATTGCCTACGCCTTTCACTTTGATGCCGGTTTGTTTGCCGCATATTTGCGCGAACTGGCAGAAAAATGGGGTGTACAGCGCACCGAAGGCGAAGTGATGGCGGTGCAACAACTGGATAATGGTTTTATTCAGTCGTTGCAACTGGCCGATGGCAGCGTCCATGAAGCCGACTTTTTTATTGATTGCTCTGGTTTTCAGGGACTGTTGATTGAAAAAACCTTAAAAACCGGTTTTGAAGACTGGAGTCACTGGTTACCTTGCGACAACGCCATCGCCGTACCAAGCGCCAGCAGCTGCGAGCCCTGGCCCTTTACGCGCGCCAAAGCCCATAGTGCGGGCTGGCAATGGCGTATTCCGTTGCAACACCGGGTCGGCAATGGCCATGTGTTTAGCAGTAAATTTATGTCGGCCGATGAAGCGACCGCCATTTTAATGCAAAACCTCGATGGCGAACCTTTGGCCGAGCCGCGGCAAATCCGCTTTACCACCGGCAAGCGCAAACAGTTCTGGCAGAAAAATTGTTTAGCGATTGGTCTGGCCAGTGGTTTTATGGAGCCGCTGGAATCGACCAGCCTGCATCTGGTGCAAGCCGCCATTTCAAAACTATTTAGTTTTTTCCCGGATCGCAATTTCGCGCAAAGCGATATCGACGAATTTAACCGCCAAATGCACTTTGATTACGACCGGATCCGCGATTTTCTGATTTTGCACTACCATGCCACCGAGCGGCGTGATTCAGCCTTCTGGCGGTATTGCAGCAGCATGGCAGTACCGGCAGAGCTAACGCAAAAAATCGCCCAATTTCGCGACCACGGGCGGATTTTCCGCCATAACAACGAGATGTTCAGCGATCTCAGCTGGTTCGAAGTGATGGTCGGTCAGGGCATCAACCCCAAAAGTTACCACCCGATGGCGGATTTATTCCCGTCCGCCGATCTGGCAAAACGGTTGGAAGGGATCCGCAGTGTGGTGCGTAAATCGGTTGACTATATGCCATCGCACCAAAGTTATATCGAGCAATTTTGTAAAGCGGGCAAAGTGTATTGATGGCGCAGTCTGGTTCAGAATTTCAAAACAGCGCGGCCAACGACCAGATCAGAACCTGTCTTATTGGCAACGACCAGCAGCCGTTGCTAGTGGTCGACGATTTTTGGCCGGAACCGGCGCAATTACTGCGTTATGCGCTGAAGCGCGGCAATGTGGCGGCCGCTGCTGGTTTGTATCCTGGTTTACGTTCACCCGCGCCGACGGTTTTTGGCGAAGCGGTGTTGCAACAGTTAGGCGGTGTGATGCAGCAGCTGTTTGGCGTCAGCGCAGAGCAGGTAAGCCAAATCGATAGTTATTATTCAATGGTCTGTACCCCGGCAGCGCAGTTATCGCCACTACAGGCCATTCCGCATTTTGACCGGCCGCAACCGCGTGATCTCGCCGTGATTTATTACCTGTGTGATGAACACCAGGGTGGCACCAGTTTTTATCGCCATCGGCGCAGTAGCTTTGAAGCTATTTTGCCCGAGCGGCAACAGCACTATCAGCAACAACTCGCCGCAGATTTCCGCCAATTTGGCACACCCAAAGGTTATATCAACGGCGACACCCCAATGTTCCAGCGCATCGCCAGCGTGCCGGCCCGCCGCAACCGCCTCGTGATGTACCGCTGCTCGTCATTACATTCCGGCGATATTCCAGCCAACTACAGCTACGACCTGAACCCCGCCACCGGCAGATTTACTATTGCCGCGTTTTTAACGGGTGGTGAAAAAGTAACGTAAAAAGTATTGAATGAGGTGTTGGCGACCATACCAATTGCATGGGATTACCGGAAAGCGCATTGTTTGAAATAGCCGCGATACCCATGTTTTGGTTGAAGATCATTGATAACCAAGTGCTTTGAGGGCAGTCGCGATATCTTGTCGCAACATCCCGATATCCTGGTTTCGCCGGTACACTAAGTAGCTGACCTGCAGCTGATTGTAGGTTTTGTTCAGACCAGGTGTTGGCGTATCTGCAAACAACTTTTGCCATTCGTCTTCTGCTGCAACCCAGGAAACCGGGAGCTTTGCAGTCTGCCCTTTGGCCAACACCTGATCAATCTGCAGCAGCATCACCGCGATGTTGTCTGCAGCCGATTGCTGTTTCATCACCATGGATTGTTGCGCACTGCTGAACGGGATGCTGAGCGTTACCAGCAGCAATATCAGATAAAGTTGTTTCATCACGCACTCCGTTGAACTGGTTTAGAAAGCCCGGCTGTAGCCAAGCGCGATAAAATCGAGGCCCGGATTCGGTTTTTTGAAGCCAGCATTGGAATAGTGCAGATACCGTAAACTGATCGAATCTTCGTGACTCAGGCGATAAATCAGCCCCAGGCGGTCTTCAAACTGGTAATGGGTACTGACGTTTTTACCAGCGAAAGTGGTATCGTCTAGCAAGGACACGCCAATGCCAAATTCAGCCAGCAGTTCTTGTTCAAAGACTTTTCCCAGAGAGAAAGTCAGCACCGGCGACACGGCCAGCACCAGATTCTGGTCAGTATCGTTTTCAGGACCAAAGCGCCAGAAGTTAGCACTCATTTCAAAACTCACCGCGCCCGCCTTCCCATAATCCTGAAGAATTTGGGTAAAAAATGCTGATTCCCGCTGTACCGCAACTTTCAGCCCCTGCACATCACCTTCGCCCTGCACATAAGCGACATGCAACTGATGCCTGGCTGGCGTTGCCAAACCTTCTGCTGTTGCTGCAAGTAACGGTTGCGGCAACCCGACCAGCAGCATGATGGCGAACAACCTTTGCAACAAAGGTTGGCGCCAAAGCCATGGGTTAAGTGGTGCAAAGGCGGACATTTTGAACTCCAATTCATTACATTGATGCGTTGGAGTGCTATTATCTGGAACTAATGGCAACATTTAGTGCTGAAATTATTGCAGAACGTGCCAAATTTCCAAGAGGAGGAGCGATGAACGGGATACTAGACAAAACCTCAGGGTGCTCGATTGAGCCGTCGCCAACGCAGCCGCATGTCGATCGACTGACGCCGCTGCTGGCGCATTTTTCGCCCAAAGCAGCCCTGCATTTTCATGGTAAAAGCTGCGATCAATCGTCGTTTTGCCCGAAAGGCGACCAATCCTATTTGCATCTGGTCGAAAGTGGCAGCGGCAGTATCTTGCTGGGCCAACAAGAGATCGCGATTATCGAACCTTGTTTAATTTATATCCCAAGAGGCGATGCCCACAGCTTTAACAGTGTTGAACCTGACAGCCTGCAGCTGTATTGCGCAACGATCGACGCCGGACAAGTCGCTGGAAATCCTATTCTGACGGCATTACCAGCCATTAAAGTCATTCCGCTTTCGGCCTGCAGCTCGTTACGCGAACTGATCCAGATGATCTGGCGCGAGAACACCGCCATGTACTGCGGCAGAGAAGCGGCGGTCAATCGGCTCACCGAATACCTGCTTATTTTATTACTGCGGCATATTCTGAGTGATAACCCACCGCAATCCGGGCTGATGGCAGGTTTGGCCGATCGCAAGTTAGCGCTGGTGTTTAACGCCTTACACAAACAACCACAACTGGATTGGGATTTAGAACAAATGGCGCAAGAAGCCGGCATGTCCCGCGCCAGATTCGCCGAACATTTTCGAAAAGTGGTGGGTTGCACGCCCAACGATTATCTAACCCAGTGGCGACTAACCCTTGCCCGCAAGCAGCTGTTGGCTGGCGATTCGCTCAAACAAGTGGCGCCAGCAGTCGGCTATCAAAGTGTCGCAGCCTTTCACCGGGTCTTTCGCAGCCGATTTGGCCAAACGCCAAAAGAGTGGTTGCATGGCATGAGTCCGCATGCGGCTTTAAACGGCGGAGGTATTTAGCTGGCCTGCGGTCGTTTAAATGCGAGGTTGACATTTTTTCTGCAACCAATAAAAAAGCCTCTAATTTTTAGAGGCTTTTTTGTGATCGGTAACAAAGTCTACAAAAGGTCCGGGCTAAAATGGTAGTACAAACCTTTCCGAAGAAAATAACGTTAGAACCGCCGCCAATACTGGGTTTCGGACACTTTTGAGGGTTCACCTCACAAAAAGTATCACCTATCGGGCTTGAACACGGTTTTACGTTATAAATTGCCCCAATCGATTGTAGCCGTACAACGAACTCTTTTTAAGTGCTTGGTTTGAAACAAAAAATCTATATGTTATTTTTTTGTTTCCAATGTCCAAGTCGAACTATCCTTCATTATGGCCTATTTTTACGCTCACGTGAGTTGTGCCAGTTAACTTTTTGCACTGAACGCCCTTGTTCCTTGCGAGTACACATTCAAGCCTCAGAGCAACGAAAACGCAGCAATAAAACAAAACTTTTATTATGTTACATAGGTTTATTGCAAGTCGGTTACCTTCAGTCTCACTTCTAATCGCCACTAAAGGTGAAACAAAATGCTATAAGCAAACCTATTGGGATCGAGTGTTCATTGTCACTTGAGAATGTTCTGATTGGTGACAAGGTAATGAACGTATTATTTATAGGGCCAAAACAACCTGGTGGCTATAGAAGCGAAGTGCATTATACAGCGGAGTCAATTTCATATACAGCGGAGTCAATTTCATCCAGCACAGCAGGACAACTCATTCACATCTTTGTGAAAGGTTTGGGCACAGAGCTTGATCCCTTCAACCATGGTCAAATATGGAAACAACTGGTCAGCTAACTCAGTGATAGTCATCCGATTGCGGATAGCTAGAGCTGCAGTTTGGATCATTTCTCCGCCTTCATGGGCCAAAAGTTGTGCACCAATCAGTCTTCCTGTGGTCTTTTCAATCACCAGCTTGATAAAGCCGTCAGTTTCGAAATTGGCCAGTGCTCTGGGTACATTTTTCATGTCGAGTACCCGGCTGTCCGTATGAATACCCTGCTGTCTGGCCTCAACTTCCGTCAGTCCGACGGTTGCAACCTGCGGATCGGTAAAAATGACCGCCGGCATCGAGGATAGGTCAAGTTTACTCTCGCCACCGGTCATATTCATTCCTGCGCGGCTACCCGCCGCCGCAGCGACATATACAAACTGCGGCATAGTGGAACAATCACCTGCGGCATAAACCCCTGGAACGCTTGTTTCCATCATCTCGTTAACGATGATCGCCCCGTGTTTGTCTGTCCTGATCCCAACTGCATCGAGGTTAAGACTGGCTGTATTTGCATGACGCCCTGTGCATATTAGAAGCTTGTCACAGCGTAAAGTGCCTGCATTGGTTTTCAAGGTAAACTGCCGTCCGTCATGGGAAACATGTGACGCCTCGGTATGGTTTAGAACCCTGATACCTTCATTCTCAAAGCAGTCTGTTAATTTTTCGCCGAGTAACGGCTCATCGCGGTAAAGCAGCGTGTGTCTGGCCAATAGGGTAACGTCACTGCCTAAACGGCGATAAGCCTGAGCAATTTCTAACGCAACGACAGAAGAGCCAATGATGACCAGTTGTTCTGGTAGTTCTGTCGCAAACAGCGCTTCAGTAGATGTCCAGTACGGAGTTTCGCTCAGACCCTCAATCGGTGGGATGGTCGGGCTTGAGCCGGTTGCAATCAGCACCTTGTCGGCGTGTATTTCTTGCTGGGAGCCATCACTTTTACTGACGATCAAAGTGTTCGCGTTTTTGAAAGTAGCCCAGCTTTTGAGCAAACTCAGTGCCGGATTGATATCCAGAATATTTTGATATTTTGCCACGCGTAATTCTTCGACAAGCGCTGTTTGTTGCTCAGCCAACAGTGCGCGATTGAGCTGGGGTGAATGATTTGCCAATCCGTTAAAAGGATTGTTTCGTTGTTGCTGGGCCAGTTGTGCGGCGCGGATCAGGATCTTAGACGGGACACAGCCGACATTGACACAGCAACCGCCAATAACATCCGCACCTTCGATAAGCGTAACCTTAGCACCTCCGTCAGCAGCTTTAATCGCACAGGCAAACGCACCAGAGCCACTGCCAATGATCACCACCTGTTGTGGGCTGATATTTTCTGTATTGCTGATATTTGTGTTGTCAAAACAAGCTTGAGGTTCTGGATTGACTTGTGCGGCATAACCCAGAGTTTCAACCGCCTTGACGACATCTGCGACACTTACCTTCCCGTTTGTGGTGATCGCTGCGCTGGCGTCTGCATAGGAGATCTCAACGTAATTCACGCCTTCGGTCGCATCGAGCGCATCTTTGATATGGGCGACACAGCTTGGGCAGGTCATTCCTTTTATCGATAGTAAGATCATTTTCGTTCCTCAACAGCGCAGAGGTATTTTCTGTGATTGTTAGTTATCGTAACCAATGCGCTCAGCTTATTGCCGAAACAGGGGCTGTAATTAAATGTGTATTTCCGCGCTTTACTCTTTGACCGTTGACGGATAACCCGCGTTAGTGGTGGCTTCAGTCAGTGCTTTCACCGTGGTTTTTTCGTTATCGAAGGTGACTACTGCTAACTTGGTGTCAAAGGTGACTTCAGCTTTACTGACGCCCTCTACATTTTGTAAGGCTTTTTTGACCGTAAACGGACAAGTGACGCAGTTCATGGTTGGAACTTCCAACGTAACCGTTTTCGTTTCGGCTATAGCGCTCAGGCTGGTCAACATTAGCAAAAACATCAAGGTGATTTTCTTCATCATTCTCTCCAATAACGTATAAAACGTTAGTAAAATTGAGGGTAAAAGTATTCAGGCGAACCAGACAATCCAATAATTGCTGGTGACTAACATTAATGCTGTGAGTGCTGATAACCAAAAGATCACCTGCCTGCGTTTTCGCACTTGGGGAACTGCACAGACTGTTCCTGGAGCGCACATGTCAATAGGTCGATAGACCTTCCAGCCAGCAAATCCAAACAAGGTTAAAACCAGCAGAATAAAAATAGGGCGATAAGGTTCTAACAAGGTCAAATGACCAATCCAGGAACCACTCACCCCGAGTAGCAACAAAACGAAAGGACCGGCACAACAAACGCCTGCACCAATGGCCGCAACTATTCCACCGATAACGGGGAGATTTGACTCTTTAATGGACACGTTTTACTCCTGCGATTAGAGCTGTCGGTGTCAGTGTAGATGCCGTACCATAGTACGTAGTCAAGCCCAATCGGTGGGTTTAGTTGTTATGTGGTTGTAGGGATTCGATAATGGGGCAATGGGTCTGATCCGGATTGGATGCGCATTGGTTCAGCAAATGATGAAGAACAAGTTCCAGGCTCTGCAGATCTGCGATCTTTGAGCGAACATTGGCAAGCTTGAGTGTGACCACGTCCTGGACGCCCTGACATGGGGTATCATTCAGTGTGAGCAGATGATGGATTTCTTCCAGTGTGAACCCTAACTCCTGCGCCCGCTTGATAAATCGAAGCCGATTCAAGGTAGTGACAGGATACCGGCGAAACCCTTGTGTCGGTTTACCAGGCTGTTCAACAAGACCACGGCGTTCGTAGTAACGGATAGTTTCAACGTTAACGACAGCTGCATTGGCTAATTGGCCGATTGTATACAAAATGACGTCCATTTACCGTACTTACATACGGTCTATTATAATCCATAATTAGCCATCAATAACATTAGTATGAGATTTTGCTTCCTGAGGATTTCGATCAGCTATAACGCTGTTCATTGATAACCTCAATGCTGGTCACGGCAACTCCAACATTTGTAAATTTATGCGACTGTCCACTGAGCATAATGAATGACAACTGTAGCCAGTTAATGTGAGCCCATAAAGATAAATTCAAGCTCGTTATTAATAATGGAAATCTCGTTTGCAGTGATTGTGAGCCGAACATTCGGCTTATTGTCAGTTAATTTGAGTCGGGAAGACTGGATGTAATCAAGCCTGTGGAATGATATTTGCGAGCCACTACATCTAGTCTTAAGATGTTCACGTCGGCATGCTTCTTAAGCAGACTAAAGTTGAAGTTATGTTTAGGGTGGGCTAGACGGCACCTACGTCTGGCCCCAAGGCATTTAGGCAGGTTTTGCAAGTTGATTAAGAATATTACAGTGGGGACTGCCGTCGCCACGGCAACTGTCAGCCAGTTGCGTTAGCACCTGCTGCATGTGTTGCAGCTCAGTAATTTTGGCGGCGATTTCATCCAGATGCTGCGTTGCCAACTGCTTTACAGCCCTGCTTTCGCGTTCCGGGTTTTGCCAAAGCTCCAGAAGGGAGTGGATATCCGACAGCGAAAAACCAAGATTACGGGCCTGACGGATAAAGCGTAACTGATTAACCTGTTCGCTATTATAAAGTCGGTAACCCGTATCGGTACGTGGTGATTTTCGCAGTAACCCCGACTGTTCGTAGTGCCGGATCATTTTGGCGCTTAATCCACTGGCTTTCGCTGCATCACCAATCGTCAGTAAAGTTGCCATGTGTTTCTCCTTATTCAGAAAGACATACGTTGCAGACGCAGTGCGTTGGTTACAACGAATACACTGCTACAGGCCATCGCGGCGCCGGCAATGACCGGGTTTAAAAACCCCATTGCGGCAAGTGGGATACCTATAGTATTAAATGCAAATGCCCAAAACAAATTCTGTTGAATATTCCGATAAGTGGCGCTTGCCAGCAACAGCGCGGAGGCAACCAGCGCCGGGTTCCCACGCATTAGTGTAATGGCTGAAGCGCTGACCGCCACTTCGGTACCGGTCGCCATCGCAATTCCCAAATCTGCCTGGGCTAGTGCCGGCGCATCGTTGATGCCATCACCAACCATTGCCACTTTAAATCCTTGCGCCTGATAGTCTGCAACCGCCTGCGCTTTGCCCTGGGGTAACACCTCAGCCTGTACGTTATCCAGCCCCAGCTGTTGGGCTATATAGTTGGCACTGTCTTTGGAGTCGCCGGTCAGCATCGCAACCTTGATACCCCTGTGCTGAAGCTTCTGGACTGCTGCTTTTGCTTCAGGTTTGGCTTTGTCAGCAAAACATAACAGCCCCAGCAGTTCTGTTTTACCGCCAGTTATTTCTGCCAGCCACGACACGGAAGCCCCTTGGATCTGAACTTGCCCCGTGGGTAGTGCTAAACCAAGTTCACGCATCCAGTTGCTAGACCCCAGTAAAATGTCGCGTTGGTCGACCAGGGCTTTTACTCCTTTACCGGCCACGACAGTAAATTGACTCACCTCGGACAGTTGGATTTGCTGCGATTGAGCATAGTTCACGACGGCTTTGGCCAGAGGGTGCTCACTGTGTTGCGACAAAGCATAAGCAAGGGCCGTCAGGGCTCTGTCGTCGTCCTTGAATGAGGTAATTTGCATCAGTTCCGGCTTACCCTCGGTCAGGGTGCCGGTTTTATCAAATACCACGTAGTCGATTTTTGTAGCTTGCTCCAGTGCCACGGCGTCCTTGACAAGTATGCCGTGCCGAGCGGCTGTGCCGGTGCCTGCCATAATAGCTGCCGGTGTAGCCAGACCCAGCGCACAAGGACAGGCAATCACCAGCACTGCGACTGCATGTAAGATGCCCTGAGTCCAGTCATTCAACACCAATCCCCAAATCAGCACTGTGCTTAAAGCAATCAATAACACCATAGGTACAAAAATACTGCTGATCTTGTCTACCAAAGCCTGCACCGGTGCTTTGGCGCCTTGTGCCTGCTCGACTAAACGAATGATTTTTGCCAGGGTTGATTCTGCACCTACGGCAGTGGCTTCAAACTCCAGCAAGCCGTCCAGATTGATCGCGCCACCGGTCAGGTGATCACCCACACTTTTGTGTAATGGAGTGCTTTCACCGCTGATCAGGGCTTCATCGACATGGCTGCTACCATTGACCACCTTGCCGTCGGCTGGAATGCGATCACCCGGTAGCACCTTCACTATATCGCCTTTGGTTAATGCGGCCGCAGCAATACTTTGCCAGCGATTGTCACGCCAGACGGTGGCTGCTGTAGGTTTCAGATTCTCAAGTGCTTGTAAGGCATCTGTCGTACGTTTTTTTGCCCGTTTTTCCAGGAATTTACCGAGCAATACCAGTGTCAGCACTGCGGCGCTGCTTTCAAAATACAAGTGAGGGGCTCCGTGATGGCCGTCAAAGCTATACCACAGATAGAGCGACAAACCGTAAGCGGCGCTGGTCCCGATAGACACCAGTAAATCCATATTGCCGGTCAGTGCTTTTAATGCGTGCCAACCTGCTTTATAAAAGCGGGCGCCAAAATAAAACTGGACCGGTGTCGCCAACAACCATTGCCAGAATGCGGGAAGCATCCAATCTCCCCCAAATAATACGCCAAACATCGGCAGCACTAGCGGTAATGTCAATAAAGCAGCGCCTATCACCGGCCAGCTGTCTTTCTGATAAAACGCCAGTTCCGTTGTTTGTGAGGTAACCGTTGTAGCTGCGCTTTCAATGATGAGTTCATACCCGGCGGCGGTCACCGCTTGCAACAGGCTTTCATCACTGACAGACGTGGTTAATCGCAGGCTGACCTGCTCAGTTGCCAGATTAACGCTCGCAGACAGCACGCCTGGCACCTTGAGCAGGCTCTTTTCAACCCGACCTGCGCAAGATGCACAAGTCATCCCTTTTATTGCAAATTGTCGCTCGCTGATATCAAGCTGATAACCCGCAGCTTTTACTGCAGCCTCTACATCGGTGGTTCCAGTATCGCCGGCAACAGTAGCTGTCTCTGTTGCCAGATTTACACTGGCCTGCGTGATGCCTGGGACTGACAATAACGCTTTCTCAACCCGGTTGGCGCATGATGCGCATGTCATACCTTTAATCTTAAACTGCATAGTTGCTGTCATGGTCATTACTCCCAGCTGACAAGTGTGGTCAGGTAAAGCAAGGCTAAACCTTGCCACCGTGGGAAGGTCAAACACTTTTTTAAAATAATTAAAAACAGACTTGACTCTGCCACGGTGATATCCCTCAGCCTATGAAATGAGTTCACCAGAGGAGATTCAATATGATGAAATTTCGAGTCGCGGATATGACATGTGGTCATTGCGCTAGTCTGATAACCAGAGCCATTTTGCAGCTGCAGGATGATGCTAAAGTCGAAGCAGATTTAGTCAATGCCACTGTCTCTGTATACAGTACACTGAGTGCGGAGGAGATTGCTGATGCAATAAAAGACGCAGGTTATTCAGCAACATCGCAAAAAGCCAACTGCTGTAATCCGTCAAACAGTTGTCACACGTAACAAAAGCCAGCAAAGATGGCTTAACTGAACAACGAACCTCGGTTTTTCCGGGGTTTGTTTTTTGTTTAACGCAGAGTCGATGTAAATGGTTAGTTATCTAATCTCAGATGCCCAGTTAGCTTAAAACGATTTGCAGGGTGATATAAAACAGCATAACTGATTGGCTGTCCACGGGAATAAGTAACCCTAGTGACTTTAAGGCAAGGAGTATTCTCATCTAAATGCAGGTTATGTTTAAGTATTTTTGTCGGCATTACTGCTTCGACCGTGATTTCAGCTTCTGTGGCTGGAGCGACAGACATCAGATATTCATTGGCAGTCATTTTGCTGAAATCTTGTTGAAAAAACAGTGGCACTTTCTCTGCATTGACATACCGCTCTTCCAACTGGATAGGTAAATCGTTCTCCCAGTGAATAATAATAATTTTGAACACAGATTTGCTGTGCAACGAAAATGTAAATGCAATTGAATCATTCGGAACCAAGGTCAACTTACTCAGCACTGTCATCTTGTGCGTATGACCGCGGGATAAAATCTCATCGGCAATATTGCGGATCTCCAACAGTGAGCTTTGTGGAGAGATAGATTTGACAAAAGTACCAACACTAGGTACACGCTCAAGAAGTCCGCTATAAACCAGCTCATCTACGGCTTTTCTTGCGGTCATTCGGCTTGCAGAAAACTGCACAGCTAACTCTGTCTCAGAGGGGATCTGATACCCCTCTTTCCATACATTTGAATCTATTTTTGCTCTGATTTCGTTGGAGATCACACGATATTTAGGAAGAGTCATACGCGTACAGGTTACCTTGAATGAGTTTTATTAGGCTACTTAGCTTCACTCATGCGGCCTATTTTATGGTCAACGTTTAGTGCAAATTCACAAATGCTCTACGAGTCAATGCCAATTCTCACTGTCAGGTCTCTGATCTAATCAATTGAATAAAATCTAATACAACAGTTCCGTAACATCACACCGCCAGTATATACAGCGAAGGCTCTCTGTCAATTTCTATTCCAACGATTGCTGTTTTTACACCAAAACCAAGTTTTTAAAAATGTCACTGACACATGTTGTATATACCGGTATGGTGTTGTATAACATTTGAGCGCGCAGTAAAACGACATAAAACACCGGTGCAGGCCGGCTCTGTTGCAATCCAGGAAACATAAATTATGAAAAATCACGACTCCAGACTTAACCCAATCTTCATAGCCATGGTTGTGGCTGGATTGGCTTCGACCACCTCCTATGTAAATGCTGAAGAAAATTCCGACGTAGAGCGTATGCAAATTACGGGCTCGAAAATCAAACGAACAGATATCGAAACAGCAAGTCCGGTATCCGTTATTACCTCTGCAGACATCAGCATCTCCGGCATTTCTAATGTAGAAGACCTGCTTCAGGAGATGTCCTTCTCAGCAGGGGTCGCTGGCAATGCGACCAACGCTTATTGGACCAGTGGTGGCTACGGTACAGCTCAGGTCAACTTACGTGGATTAGGCATTAAACGTACTTTGGTATTGTTAAATGGACGGCGAATAGTCGGTGGTGGCACTGGTGCGAATAGCTCTGTTGATTTAAATATGATCCCGTCGTCGATGATTGAACGGATTGAAGTTCTCAAAGATGGTGCGTCAGCTATTTATGGCGCAGATGCTGTAGCAGGTGTTGTAAACATCATTACTAAAAAAGAATTCGAAGGCGCTGAGTTAAATGCTAAAGCAGGGATGTCGGACAAAGGGGATGCCGAAAACCAGGATATCAATCTGACGCTTGGAAGCGATTTTGACCGCGGCAACGCAGTTGTGAATTTCAGCTACGCCAACACTTCAGCGGTCCGACAGTCTGATCGTATCGACTGCTCAAAATACGGGACTGAAGAAGGCACTTTCGAATGTTTTGGCAGCAGTACTACTGAAGGTGGCCGTGCGTTGCTGGCTGATGGCAGTCAGGTACAGTTTAACCAGGACCCTGACGTAGCGAACAAAGGAAATAGTTACGGCCGTTATAATAGTGCCGCTCATAGTTTTAACTACATTCCCTATCTCAATGCGGTGAGCCCGACTGAGAGAGTGAACATTTCCAGTTTTGTAAATTACAATATCAACGACACGTTAAAGCTATTTACTGAAGCCAGCTATTCGAATCGGCAGGGAGATCAAATAGTAACACCACGGAATGGTTTTAACGGTATTGCCGTAGACGCAGATTTTCAATACAACCCTACCGGGCAAGATCTTGAGTTTATGGGCCGCAGAAACACTGAGCTGGGAGCACCTTATTTCTTTCAGGAAACGGATACAGTCCGGATTGTGACGGGCTTAACTGGAACTCTGTCCAATGAATGGGAATGGGATATTGCCTACAACTATGGACGAAACACCGGGAACGATGGCTGGACTTTTGATTTGGACCCTGCTCGTGCAGCTCAAACGCTTGATGACAGTATTTGTACCTATGACAACAGCAACGGCATTCCATGCGGAGATTGGTTTGGAAAAAATGAACTCAGTCAGGCTGTTATTGACTACGTTAAATACCGCCGTGAAGGAACTGGTGGCAACGAGATGCGCAGCTGGTCAGCAAATCTAAATGGTGACTTGTTTGAGCTTCCTGCTGGTAACGTAGGCTTTGCTGTAGGTGCTGAAAGCCGTACAGAAAAAGGCTGGCGAAATCCTGACTCCACCGTATTGCGCAATGGATTGGAAGATTCAATCAGTGGTGGTTTTGATGTAAATGAGGTTTTTGCAGAATTTTCGGTTCCTTTATTGTCTGATGTTTCTTTTGCCAAAAGTGTAACGGCAGAGCTGGCTGCACGCTATTCGGATTACAGTACCGCTGGTGCAGAAGCGACTTACAAAATGGGTATTACCTGGAACGTCAACGATAGCCTGATGCTCCGCGGTGTTCGCTCAACTTCGTTCCGGGCTCCAGTGATTAATGAATTGTTTGGTGGCACCAATGGCGAGAATCTGAGAACTATCGATCCTTGCGAGAATGCAACAGGTGCAATTGCAACAAATTGTCAGGCTGCTGGTGTGCCAGCAAACTTTGTACAAGACGGCACAACAATACTCACCAGTGTTGGCGGCAATCCAGAATTACACGCGGAATCGGCCAATACCATTACCTTGGGACTTGTTTGGCAACCGGCATTTATCGAGGGATTTTCGGCTACTGTTGACTATTTCAATATAGAAATTGAGGACTCCATCACATCAGTGAATGGTTCTGACATGCTGAAGTTGTGTTATGAGGACCCGCTTGGCAACGCGCAGTTCTGTGATACTTTTACCCGTCATCCAGTTACGAAACAAGTAAATCAACTAAATCAACGACCGGTGAATGCAGCAGTCGAAAAAGTTAGTGGTATTGACTTGAATACTGCTTATAAATTCACTCTTTATGGTTTGGATTCAAAGGTAAACTTCGATATTACCCGTCTTTTGGCTCATGAGAGCACCCCATTTGCCGGTCAACCGACCATAGATAAAGTAGGTTTCATTACCGAAGATCAAGGTAGTTATACGAAATGGCGAGGTAACTTAGGATATACGGTCACGGCTGGCTCATGGTCGGCAACCTATTCATTGCGCTATATTGGTGCTGCAGATGATGTTAATGGTGGAGATTTTGATCCGTTAGGGAAATCGGTAGACTCGGTGTATTACTCTGATTTAGCGGCGTCTTATTTATTGAGCGAATCGCTAAAGTTGTCTGTTGGCATCGACAATCTGTTGGACAAAAAAGCGCCTTACCTTACCTCCTGGAATGACGCGAATACCGATGTGATGACCTATGACTTGTTGGGGCGCCGGGGCTTTGTAAAAGTAACTTATCGATTCTAAGCACACATTGGGCGGTTCTTAGATTGCACAACAACAAAAATTGCAATCAAGGAACAGCCCGGTTTCTCACTACTTTGGTTTCACTTCAGAAACACAGGGGTTGAGAACTGTTGGTTCTAAATCAAGCCACTGATTTATTGGTGGCTTTTTCCAATTTATCTATGTTCGTAACGAGCGCATGTTGAGAGGTCGAAGTAATGAATGAATCGATGAGTCTGCTAAAAACAAGTCGAAAGTTCCATAAATGGTTAATGGCGTTTTTGGGCATACAGTTTCTTATATGGTCGGTTACCGGCGCTTATATGGTTTTTTTTGATATCGACTATATTCACGGTGATAGTCTGGTCAAAAACTCTCAGGAGAAAATCGACCCACAACAAGTTCACTATTCATTACAGTCTCTACTTCAAATTCACCCGCATGCGCAACAGATCAGTGTTGAAAACTTTCTGGGTAAGGCTGTTTACCGCTTTGAATACAACGAAAAAAAATGGCTGGTAGATGCAACAAATGGTGCAATTTTGTCGCCACTTGATGAAAACGTAGCCATTCAGGCAGCAAAATTTTATTACAGCGGTGCAGGAGATGTATCAGATGTTTCACTTATTACCGACAATCCTCCCTTTGAATTGAACCCGGAAGTATTACCTGCCTGGCGGGTTAATTTTGTTGATTTAGGTGCGCCAACCATTTATGTGTCTGCGCAAAGCGGAGCAATGGTTGGAAAACGCCATGACTTTTGGCGTTTGTTTGACTGGATGTTTCGTTTTCATGTGATGGATTATGAAAGCGGCGATGACTTGAATAATTCGCTGCTGTTTTGGTTTACTCTTTTTGGGATTTTTAGCTGCCTTTCAGGCTTAGTCCTTGCCTACTTCCGGATCTTCAGATCACAACAAGAATCCTTGATCCATCCAACGCAATTTTCCAATAAAAATAATAGTGAGACTCTCTGATGAATTGGGTAAGAAAAGTCCATAAATGGGCATCCGTATTGGTCGGGGTCCAGTTCCTGATTTGGCTTGGCAGCGGTATGTATTTTAACTTTATGGACCATATGAAAGCCGCAGGTCATACCTATAAAAATCATTTGCATACCAGCACTATGTGGTCAAATCTGGCCTTGGTTGAGCCGAAAACTATTTTACAGCAGCAGCCAGCCAGTACATCAGTCGAGCTCATTTCTCTGAACGACAAGCCTTACTACTTATTAAATCACCAGCGTGGTTTATACCCGAATTTCGAGAACAAACATTCGTTGGTCAATGCGCTAGACGGCAATGCAGTGGCGATGAATCAAGACATGGCAAAAATGCTGGCGCTGAGTTCATACAGTGGTCCTGGTCAAGTTTTGTCTGCCACATTACTGCAACCACCTCTGGATGATTTTCCGAAACAAAAAAATGCAGCGTGGCAAGTCAATTTCTCAGATGACATTCAAACTAGTGTTTACATCGAAGCAGATACGGGCCGGGTCGTTGGCCACAGCGATAGTGATAAACGTCTGGCCGACTTCTTCTTAATGCTGCATTTTATGGACTATGCCAACGAAGGCAGCTTCAATAATATCCAGATGATCGTGTTTGCATTTTTTACCTTGTGGTTATCGATAACAGGGCTGATCTGGAGTATTGATTTGGGGCTACGTGGCCAATACAAGCTGAATCTATTTGGCCGAAAGAAGACAGTGAAATTATTTGATGCACACCAGCGCAGCTTAGGTCAGATATCTTTTTCCACACACTGCAACCTACTTGACGGCTTAGTATCACAAAACATCGTCCTCCCTTCGACCTGTGGTGGTGGTGGTACATGCGGTCGCTGTAAAATCATGATTAATCCGGTAGTAAAAACTACCTCAGCTGATGAACTGCATTTTAGCTCTACAGAATTAGCACAAGGATATCGTCTGGCCTGTCAGCATTTCTGTGATGATGTTGAGCACATGACGTTGATGGATATCACAGACGCCAAAAAGTATATGCTCGAACTCACTGGCTCTGTGTTTCTCAGCCCTTTTATCAAAGAATTGCGTTTCAAAGCCCGATCTGCATTGCCTGCACATTTTAAAGCCGGTGCATTCATGCGGTTTTTTATCCCTGCTGCAGATGGCACGTCTATTCCTTTAAACTTACCAGAACATTACCAGCCTGAGTGGGCAGATAAGACTGACACACCTTATAGTCATGGTCCATGTTCCCGCAATTATTCTATTGCCGGTCGTGATCAATCCAGTAATGAGCTTGTTTTTGTGATCAAAATGCAAGCAGCGTCAGGAACAGACAAACTGCCTGGTATTGGCTCCAATTACCTTGGTAATTTAGCGGTTGGAGCCACCATAGAAGCGATTGGACCTTTTGAAGAGTTTCATGCAAAAGCCAACAGTCAAAATGCTATGGTTCTTATCGGTGCTGGTTCTGGTATGGCACCTTTAAAAGCCTTACTGGAAGAGCAGCTTGCTGATGCAATGAAAGATAAACCACGCCGGACTATTCATTTCTTCTATGGCGCCAGAACGGAAAATGATTTGATTTATGTCGATTACTTCTACCAGTTAGCAAAAGATCATCCGAATTTCTTCTATTATCCTGTATTGTCGCGTGGCCACGATGACTGGTTAGGGGCAACCGGCTATGCACAACATGTGTTGGCGTTAAACTGGAAAACTATGGGGCCTGTCAGTCAGCTTGAGTTTTACCTCTGCGGCCCTAAAGGGCTGATGGATGACACGATCACGTATCTTCAGGAGCAAGGTGTTGAACGTTCATCCATCGCATTTGATGTATTTAGTTAGCTAAACATTAATTGAGTTTTAGGCGTTAAATAACGTCCCAGCGCTTCGTATGCAACGCAAAATACATGGACTAATTTATCTGATGTGAAGAATACCGGCAGTAATCTGCCGGTATTCTCGTTTGGAATTTGGTTCTGATCAACGTTCCAGTCCAATGATCACAGTCGCTAATGCTGTAAGACCAAGCACACATCCTCCTGCGACCGTTTCGATGACAATCGACTTTCGTAATCGATAGACCACATCAACAGCAGGCAAACGAGGTACAAGTACTAGCTTATTTAAAGCACCAAGCCCTAGCAATAGAACGACAACTGCTAGTTTGACGAGCATGGTTTGTCCATAGCTATGTTGGAACAGTAAACGTAAATCCCCTAATAAAAACAACAGCATGAACAATCCGGCTATGAGCAACACGGGTATAAAAAAGAGCGCAATCTTACCAAATTTAAACATAATGCAACGCATCAGCTCCAAATCTGTGATCGTTGTTACTTTCCATAACGGCAAGAGAGCTCCCATCCATATGCTCATTGCTATCACATGGATTAAAAGCGACAGATGCTCATACCAGTGAGAGTCAACAAGATGACCTGTAAACCAAAAAGAGAGCACAACAACAAAAGTTCCTGAGGTGATCAATTGCAGACAAGTCGAGTCTTTTATTTTATCCAGAGTCCCAACAAAACAGCTCAAAAAGCCAGTAAAAGCCAGACCCCATGACCACCCTAACGTACTATTGAGAAGCATTGTCAAGGTGTCCCAGTCCGACAAACTGCTAATACTCAGTCCTCCAAACATAAACAGCTGACTTAAGCATGAAATCACAATACTGATCATGCCAATCACCGAGCCCCAACGGATATAGCAACGTAGCCACTCGACAATACCCCTGTTGTTTTCGCTCAAGCCTCGAACAAACAAACCTCCTATTACAGCGGCAGTTGCTGCATAGAACATAACTCGTGCCAGCCAGGAAGATATTTCGATGATGTCCACTCTAAGCTCCTAAAGAGGGAGCATTGCTCCCTCGGTTGTTACAAAAATTAATTGGACCAATGAATGTGGGTGATTAACCACGCATCGTCTTGCTTTTGCAATGTGATGGTTTCCATCCCTTCGCGATCAACAATTTTGCCTTTGTAGGTTCCATTCACCTTGGAACGTGATAAAGACACAGCACTGGTTCCTGATACGGTTACATGGTGCTCAAGCGTTTTCACCGACATTTCTTTAAGGTATGCCATATCTGCTGACATATGATGGTGTTCATACTCTGCTTCAGAACGCTCAACACCACCACCTTCAAAAATCATCACCTTGTCAGCTAACAATCGTTTTACAGTGGCCTTGTCTCCATCTTTCAAGGCTTTATGAAACTGTAAAACGGCTTTAGCAGCGTCAAGCTCCATTCCTGTCCATAAGACAGGTTTGTCATCTTGCGCAGCAACGTGAGCCGTTGCACTGGCGGTTGGATCGACGGTAAAATTAAAGGTCCCATCAATTTTATGTCCGTCATCGCCCATTGCTATCCATACCACCCGATAAGAGGTGTGTGATAATTGCGTCCCGACACCGATATCGAATCTGGACTGATTGGTTGAAGTCCGCACAAAATCAGTGGGGATTGTATTCCCAGATGCATCCGTCAATGTAAAAGCCATCAAGCGTATTGCAGCACCAAATTCGACGCTGATCTGACGTACATCCGGAACAACTTGTCCATCAGCCGGCACTGAAGATTTCAGACTGGTATGGGCAAACGCTGTCGCTGAGAATAACGCGACACATACTATTGTGAATAGTCTGAGCTGACGTTGTATGTTGAGAAGAGTAAGCATCTAGTGAATTCCTTAGTGACCTTTGTGTTGCATTTTTTCAAGTGAAGTCACAACGAGAGCAGTACCCTTTTTCTCTGCTTTAAACTGCACCATATCTCCTTCGCTTAAACCGTTGAAGAGTGCTTTGTCTTCGATTTGGAAAACCATCGTCATCCCTGGCATTTTAAGATTTTTGATCGCCTCATGCTTCAGAGTGATTTTTCCATTGTCCGGATCGAGCTTGCGAATAGTCGCCATCGTCATTTGCGATGCTTCGGCTGTAACCTCAGCCTGATGTGCATCATGTGCATGCTCTTCTTGTGCAATAACAGGAACAGTTGTTGTCATAAAAGCCAGAGCTAAAAGTTTTAAATTGATAGTTTTCATAAATCACCTTTATTGGTTAGTTGTGGCCACTGTGGGCTTTTGGTTTGCGAACTTTCATTTCTACGGTACTTTGAGGAATTTGCTTCAAAGGCATCAGGTTCCCGCCCTGCTCTTTTGAACGAGTAGGTTGGCCGACGTCTCCTGTCCATTCTCTGGCAACGGTTCCTTCCGGGTGTTTGAACCAACCCGGATCTTTGTAATCATTGGGAGCTTGATCTTCACGCACTTTAAGTACGCTAAACATGCCTCCCATTTCAACCGAACCAAAAGGTCCATCTCCTGTCATCATTGGCAATGTATTGTCTGGTAAAGGCATTGTCATTTCGGCCATATCAGCCATGCCGCGTTCACCCATCACCATATAATCGGGTACCAGAGTATGGATTTTTTTGCTGAGTCCGCTGTGATCAACACCAATCATCGTGGGGATGTCATGACCCATAGCATTCATGGTGTGATGAGACTTATGGCAATGAAATGCCCAGTCGCCCACTTCATCAGCAAGGAATTCAATCTGACGCATTTGTCCAACCGCAATATCAGTCGTGACCTCAGGCCAGCGGCTGCCTGGTGGGGTTGGACCGCCATCTGTACCCGTGACCGTGAACTCATGTCCGTGAATATGAATTGGGTGATTGGTCATCGTCAGATTGCCCACCCGGATCCGCACTTTGTCGTTTTTACGAACAACCAGAGGATCAATGCCAGGGAAGGTCCGACTGTTCCAGGTCCACAAATTAAAATCCAGCATGGTCATTATTTTGGGCGTATAGCTACCAGGTTCAATGTCATACGCATTCAGCAAAAACACGAAGTCTCTGTCGACTTCCGCGATGTGAGGGTGAGCTTCTTTCGGATGGGTGATCCAAAATCCCATCATTCCCATCGCCATCTGCACCATTTCATCCGCATGGGGGTGATACATAAATGTGCCAGGGCGACGGGCCACAAATTCATAAACATAGGTTTTTCCTGATGGAATGGCAGGCTGATTTAATCCGGCAACACCATCCATACCGTTTGGCAGCCGTTGTCCATGCCAATGTATAGACGTATGCTCAGGTAACTTGTTCGTCACGAAGATCCGGACTCTGTCCCCTTCAACGACTTCAATTGTCGGGCCAGGAGACTGACCGTTGTAGCCCCATAAGTGTGCTTTCATTCCGGGAGCTAGTTCCCGCACCACAGGCTCTGCGACCAAATGAAACTCTTTCACTCCATTGTTCATCCGCCATGGCAAAGTCCAGCCATTGAGTGTAACAACAGGGTTATATGGCCTTCCGCTTGAAGGCATCAACGGTGGCATGGTATCTGGCGATGTTTGATTGACAACCTCAGGTACACCCGCAAGAGCTGAGCGACTGACAGAGGCAATACCAACGCCAGCGGCAATAGCACCCAGGCCTTTGAGTAAATCACGACGAGAATACATAAGAACTCCTTAATGGTCTGCGCTTTCGGCGTTGGCCGCGGCTTTAGTTTGGTCAGTGTTGTCAACAACGGCTGGAGTGCCAATCAAGGCCAGATCTAACTGGGATTTAGCCACCCAAAAGTCTTTTGTTGCATTGACATAGCCAGTGACTGCTGAAATTTGAGTCCGGGCATCTGCAATAAGCTCAAATACACTGATAAACATACCGTTGTAACGCAGCTGATTTTCTTCAGCGATTTGTTGCTGGATCGGCAATACAGTGTTTTTGTAGTGGGCTGCAACATCATACGTTGAGCGGTAAAGTAGATAGTTTTCTCTTATTTCAGAGCGGGCGTTTACCCCTGTAGCTGCAGCTTCATTAAAAGCTTGCCAATATTCAGCTTCGACTTTTCTGGCACGATAGTTCCCCCAATCAAAAATAGGTAACTCCAGTGACGCGCTGTAACTTCGTTCACTACTGTCTTTTGTATTACCACCGACATCAAGATCGAACGCATTGATAAAACGAGTGGCTTTTGTTAACCCCGCATTGTTAGCAATCATCTGAAGCTTCATTTTTGCCAGTTTTACATCCAGCCGTCGTTCCAAGGCGTTTGCCTCGAATGCATCAATTTGTCTGATCTCTGCCGGAAGTTCAGGTAAGCGCTCTGGTAGCTGAACGGTTTGAGAGCTGTTCCACAATCCCAACAAACGATTCAATTGTTCGGTACTTGAGTAAACAGCTTGTTGGGCCATCACTAAGTTTAAGGTGGCGTCACTCAGCTGTCCTTGCTCACGCAAGTAATCCAGTTTGCTGAAATTGCCTACAGCGGTCATTCGTTTCGCGAGTTCCGCACTGGCTTGCGTCGTGGTATGCACTTTTTCTATATAGCGCAATACCTCGCGGGCAGCGACTGCATTCCAGTACGCAATTTTAGTGTCGTTGATCATGCTTGCGATTTCTTGTGCAGTCTTTAATCTTTCCTGCAAAAAGCGCTGATTTTCAATCTCACGAACTTTTGGTAACGTCAAAAGAGATAACAGATTGATGCCAAACTCCAGCTCGGTTGAATACGAGCCATCTGAAGTGCTCCGGGTAAGCGTTATGCCCGGATTAGGCAGTTGGGTAGCCTGCTGCAATTCAACGGCGGAAATACCTAAACTATGGAGCGCTGCTTGTATCGACTTGTTATTGAGTGTCGCAATTTCGACAGCGGTGTCTAAAGTCAGAGGCTGCAGCAATAGAGCATTGACCCTCTTGTCGACACTTCGTTGTTGCTCATTGTCTTGAATAAGCGTTAAAGGTGTTGGCGCTATGCTGGTAATTTCGTTTTGAATTGCATCAACGCTATTTCCTGGATCAACCGCACAGCCTGACAGGATAAACACTATGCTTAAGGCGAGGAACGATGTTTTTGGCGATGGACGCTTTATTGTATTGACCTTGTTTGTATGCACTTGCATTACTTGTGCCCCTCATGGTTCTTCGATGCAGGCTTTTGGTGTGCTTTATGCGGATCCTCACCATCAGGATCAGAGGCAGCTTCGGTGGCATAAGACATCCACCCACCTATTTCTCCGACACGCTGATTTGTCTGTTTCCAGGGGGATACCGCAGGGGATTTGACTTGAATTGCATTGACCGGAACGTAAATGATGGCCAAGCCCTGTGCACCAGATCGCAATGACTCAGGCACGGGTAGCTCCGCAGCCTCAAGGCTTGATAAAAGCGATAAAGCAGATAGCGCGAACAGAGTTGAGTGTTTTCCCCAACACTTCAATCGTTTATTTTTCATACAAAAGATCTCTTCAAACTGAAATTAAAACAGCTTAGCCGAACCGCCAACAATGATGATCAAAGTTGCAGATAAATGACTCGGCTAATGTCGTTAGTCGTGAAGATTAAGCAAATTTAGGTGGTCGTTCCTGAGTCGGAACAATGGCGCTGGAATGGAAATAAGTGTATTGAAGAACTTTGTCATGAGTATCACTGACTGATACTTCGTGGGTGGCGGGAAAGGCAACACAGTGGATAGTACAGCAGTCATCACATGCCTGACAAACACTGGTCAAATCCAAATCAATCGGTGAATTTGTATCCGAAACCGGCAAAATACTCTCGTGTCCATGTTCGGCCATCATGCCTTGATGATGTGTCGTCATACTTGTTTCATCGGTGGCAGGAACCGTTTGACAATGCACCATAGCATAAAGCCCAGTTCCCTTCAAAAGGAACAGACTTAACAATACAATGATTATCCAAGTTCTACGAAACATGAAAGTACTCGAAATTGATACCTCTCTAACATAACGCTGTTTGCATAAAAGTTCAAGCTAACTTTGCCCAGTTTGAACGCATGGTGGCAAAATGCTAGATGGCAGCTTTCAACAACTTTTGTTGTTTAATGATTACTGACGTTGTCACCGATATCATCAAACTTCCTTAAACGGCACCAAGCACGCATTTTTTAGGATCTATACTCAAAAGCTTTGTGTCGTAATCACTTGAGTTGAACTATTACAATTACCATTGTAACTCAAAGCGGCCAACAACTTGTATTGGATGATGTGCCCACCATTCAGGTGAAGTTACCGCACGGCTATTCGATGTCGTTGTCCAGGCAGTTGAGTTTCTGGTGTGTACACCGCCAAGCACAAGCTGATGGTTCCATTTACGCCAATCATCATTGGCGTGCTGCAGTATCTGACCTTCAAGCACTTCGGTGCAGCCTTCTTACCGATGGCAACGCTACCATTGGCGTTGGTTGGAGGTGTCGGGTTGCTGTATGGATTAGGGTACAACCTGTCAGTAGCGGTTGTCATAGGCTTTATCGAGCTCGCGGGCGTCGCGGCCGCATTCGGCGTGATTATGCTGCACTACCTCAAACAGGCCTGGACGGCACGTGTCGCACAGCAGTTGACCAGCAAAGCAGATCTGCTCGACGCCATCCGTGAAGGCGCAGTCCAGCGTGTACGGCCCAAGGCGATGACGATCGCGGTGATCCTTGCAGAGGTACCAACGGGATTCTGAATTTATTTCACAAAAATCTATTTAACATATTGTTTTTAATGATAAATACACTCATAAAGCTAGAATATTTTGATTAATTCATTTAACTGAACCGCAATATTTGCTAGGCTCATAATATGCGTATTACGATTTGGATGTATTTACTTTGCTTATTCGTTGCCTTTCAAGGTAGCGTGAGTGCGCATGTCTTTCAGAAGCCATGCCCCATGAGCGATATGAGCAGCGTTTCCATGTCGTCCGACTCTACTACTCAATCAAAATCTGATTGCTGCAATGATGACGAAACTTTTAAAAAAACTGGCCAGCTTTGCAAGTCGGACAAACGGTGTGTTTTCTCAAGTACTCTGATTACTCCGCCGCAGAGCACGCATATGCCAATCGCATTCACATCGGATCCTGTGCCGATGCAGACAACTCTTTTTACTTCGTTTGAACCTTCGGGTGTTTGGCGACCTCCATCCTTTAGCTAATTCTGTGTAAATACAATGTAACTAACAACCTTGTTAAGGTTCGCAGTTCTTTTGCCTTGCTCAACCAATCGCTCGGCATTCATGACACATGGAGTTAGACAATGCATTCACGCCCCTCTTTGGCAGGCTCGACGCCTCCTGTTCGCGGTAAACACCGTGACTGGCTGCACAAGCTCGGCACTCTGATCACGGTTGTTGTTTCAGTTGGTATGGCCAACTTTGTATCAGCGCAACCATCACCCCATCCCCTCACATTGGATGCGGCTTTAACTGCTGCGCAATCTCGTTCAGCGTCACTGCAAGCTCACGATGCCGCGACCCGTGCTGCACGGGAAATGGCTGTTTCTGCCGGTCGTCTGCCAGATCCTGAGCTGCGTTTGTCCGTGGACAATCTCCCCATTGAGGGGCCGATGCGCTACCAAATCGCAAACGACTTCATGACCATGCGCTCTGTAAGCCTGATGCAAACCTTTACGGGCATTGAAAAACGCCAGGCACGCGCCGCGCGTTACGAGCGCGAAGCCGAGGCAGTAACTGCCTTGAAATCCTGGCAGAAGACCAGATTACTCGCACAAACCGCAGGTGCCTGGTTCGACCGGTATTTCCAGGAACAAGTGAAAGACCTTTTAATGCGTCAACGTGAGGATGCTCAAAAAGTCAGCGCAGCGATTGAGGCAGCCTATCGCAGCGGGCGCAGCAGCCAGGCAGACGTGCTTGCTGCGCGTACTTCGCTTGCACAAATTGACGAGCGATTACATCTCGCGGATGCAGAGCTTGCGACGACCCGGGCGCAACTGAACCGCTGGGTGGGTGATATAGGCGAGCGGCCACTGGGTCTCTTGCCCAAAATAAGCCATACCCAACAGGCAGTGCACCACGACATTGACCGGCATTCTGACATCGCCGTGATCACTGCCCGCGAACGGGTGGCTCAAGCCGAGGCTGATGTTGCAGCACAAGAAAAAAACGCTGACTGGAGCTGGTCATTGATGTACAGCAAACGCGGTAGCCAATTCGGTGACATGGTGTCGTTAGGCGTTTCTATTCCACTGCAATGGGATCAGACTAATAAACAAGACCGTGAGTATTCTGCAAAAATGCAATTGGTTGAGCAATTGAGGTTTGAGCGCGAAGAGATGCGGCGTGAACTTCTGTTCGATTTACAGCAGCTACTCGCCAATTGGCGCGGCAACAAAAATCGCCTTGCCGACTACGACAGAACCTTGATCCCACTGGCAGCAGAACGAGTGCAAGTGTTGGAAGCCGATTTTCGAAGTGGCAAAGCACCACTGTCTGCAGTCCTTGAAGCCCAGCGCATGGTGACGGACACCCGTCTGGAACGGCTACGTATTGAAAAACAGACGGCCGCCTGGTGGGTCGAACTGGAGTACCTGTTCTCTCAGGAGCAACTGACATCCGACCATCCGTTAAATCACCTCAACCCGGAGCAATCACCATGAACAAAAAAGTCTCGATGCTTGGGCTACTGGTTATTGTTGTGCTTATAGGAAGCGGTTTTGGCCTCTACCAACTGGGGCTTTATAACGGGATGGCACATGCGCCAAACGCTGCCAGCACTGAAAGCGCTGGCGCACCAGCAACAGCCGTTATCGACCCGTCAGGCTGGGGTATCCCCGAGGGCAGCACCGCCACAAAACGTCATATTGAAACGGGACTTAAGGCCGGTGATGTTGATCCAATCACTGGTCGAAAAATCCTTCATTATCACGACCCCATGGTCCCCGGGAAAAAATTCGAAGCCCCCGGCAAGTCGCCCTTTATGGACATGATGCTGGTTCCCGCCTATGCCGGCGGCGAAGGGACCGACACCGGCACACTATCTGTCAGTGCCCGCACTTTGCAGAATCTGGGGATGCGGACAACCAAAGTCATATCCGGGCAATTAGCACCCGACCTGTCGGCGGCCGGTATCGTAGCCTGGAACGAGTACAGTCAAATCATGGTGCAGGCTCGCGCCACTGGCTTTGTGGAGAAGTTGCATGTGCGTGCTGCGCTGGACCGGGTGAAAAAAGGGCAACCGCTACTGGAGCTGTATGTACCGGACTGGATTGCGGTGCAGGAAGACTACCTCACAGCCAGGCAGTTACGAGGGAACGGGCTGGAGACCCTCGCTCAGTCCGCACGGCAGCGGATGCGACAAGCAGGGATGAGTGAGATGCAAATTGCCATGGTTGAGCGCAGCGGACAAGTACAAGCCCGCGTGACCCTGACCGCACCAGTGTCCGGCGTAGTCACAGACCTGATGGTTCGTGAGGGCAGTACCGTGATGACTGGGGATCCGCTGATGGGGATCAATGACCTCTCATCGGTCTGGGTGCACGCCGAAGTGCCGGAGAGTCAGGCAACGCAGATTCTTACTGGCGCTCAGGTCATTGCACAGACCGCGGCTTGGCCCAGTGAGGTAATTCGCGGCGAGGTGCAGTCTTTGTTACCTGAGGTCAGTCCAACGACGCGTACCCGCAAGGCACGCATGTTACTTGTGAACACCAAAGAGAAACTGGTACCCGGAATGTTCGTGCAGATGCAACTCAGCACAGGCATACCGCGAGAAGCTTTACTGATACCCAGTGAAGCGCTGGTTCGCACCGGGAAACGCACACTGGTTATGGTCGTCGACAACGGCGCATTTCGTCCGGTAGAAGTACAAGTAGGACGTGAACAGTATGGCCAAACCGAGGTTCTGTCCGGTCTTGTTGTGGGCGAAGAGATCGTGGTGTCCGGACAGTTTCTGATTGACTCCGAAGCCAGCCTCAAAGGCGTGGAGGCGCGATTGTCTTCGGATAAGGAGTCTGCGCCTGTGGACGCCAGCGCCATGCCGCAGCTCTACCACACGACCGCGCGTGTCGAAGCCGTATCCGATAGCACGGTGACGCTGACACATCCGGATATTCCTGCGCTGAAATGGCCGGGAATGACGATGGATTTTTTACTGGCACCGGATGTGTCGCACAAACTATTTGCCGGGGATGAGATCCGCATCGAGTTTATCATCCGCGAGGGTGATGCACCGCACATTGTGCACTGGCAAACGAATAACGCCGCTCAAGGAGATATCCAATGATTGCCCGTCTGATCTATTGGTCCATCCACAACCGTTTTCTCGTGCTGATCGCAACCGTACTGTTGGCAGCCTGGGGCGTGCTGTCGCTGATCCGTACACCGCTGGATGCGTTGCCTGATCTGTCCGACACTCAGGTTATCATTCGCACCACCTGGCCAGGACAGGCGCCGCAACTGGTCGAAAATCAGGTCACCTATCCACTCACCACCACGATGCTGTCGGTACCGGGTGCCCGGGTCGTCCGCGGCTACTCGTTTTTCGGGGACAGTTACGTGTATGTGTTGTTTAAGGATGGTACCGATCTTTATTGGGCCCGCTCTCGTGTACTGGAATACCTCAGCCAGGTCCAATCGCGCTTGCCCTCCGGCGCGACGTCAGCACTGGGGCCGGATGCAACCGGCGTCGGCTGGATTTACCAATATGCCCTCATCGACAAAACCGGTCAGCTGGATTTATCCCAACTGCGTAGCCTGCAAGACTGGTTTCTGAAATTCGAGCTAAAAACGGTGCCCGGCGTGGCGGAAGTAGCGACCATCGGGGGAATGGTGCGCCAGTACCAGGTGGTTCTGGATCCGGACAAATTGGCTGCTTATCGTATTCCTCACAGTCAAGTGATTGAGGCCATCCGCCGCGCCAATCAGGAAGTGGGTGGTTCAGTGCTTGAAATGGGCGAAGCCGAGTTTATGGTGCGTGCGTCCGGGTACCTGCAAACGCTGGACGACTTTCGGTCAATACCGCTCCTGACCAGCGATGCCGGAATTTCAGTGCTGTTGGGTGATGTCGCTGTAGTTCAGATTGGCCCAGAAATGCGACGTGGTGTTGGTGAACTGGACGGTGAAGGTGAAGCGGTCGGTGGCGTGATTGTAATGCGTTCAGGCGAGAATGCGCTTGCAACTATCAAAGCCGTCAAAGAAAAGCTCACGAGCCTGAAAACGAGTTTGCCGCAAGGCGTCGAGATAGTGCCAACCTATGACCGCTCTGGCCTCATCGGGCGTGCAATCGAAAACCTGAGCCACAAGCTGGTTGAGGAATTTATCGTTGTGGCCGTCGTTTGCGCGTTGTTCCTTTTTCACCTGCGTTCGGCGCTGGTTGCCATCATTTCTCTGCCTTTGGGGATCCTCGCGGCATTCATCGTCATGCATTGGCAAGGCGTCAACGCCAACATCATGTCATTAGGCGGTATCGCCATCGCTATCGGCGCGATGGTTGACGCCGCTGTGGTGATGATTGAAAACGCTCATAAGCACCTGGAAAAATGGAAGCATGACCATCCAGATGACCAACTGAGCGGCGATGCCCGCTGGCAGGTGATTGGCGATGCGGCTGCCGAGGTGGGGCCTGCCCTGTTTTTTTCCTTGCTGATCATCACCCTGTCGTTTGTGCCAGTCTTTGCACTGGAAGCACAAGAAGGCCGGTTGTTCTCGCCGCTGGCCTTTACCAAGACCTACGCCATGGCGGCAAGCGCGGGTTTAGCAGTGACGCTGATCCCAGTGCTGATGGGCTACCTGATCCGGGGGCGCATTCCGGACGAGCAGAAAAACCCGCTTAACCGACTCATGATCGCCCTTTACCGACCGTTGCTGGACATCGTACTTCGTTTCCCCAAAACTGCCATTGGCGCTGCTGTCTTGCTGTTCTTTGTGAGCCTTTGGCCCTTGCAACATCTGGGCAGCGAGTTCATGCCTCCCCTTGACGAGGGGGATTTGCTCTATATGCCAACCGCACTGCCTGGCCTGTCGGTGAGCAAAGCAAGCCAGTTACTGCAACAAACCGATCGGCTGATCAAGGCAGTGCCCGAAGTGGCCACTGTGTACGGTAAGGCAGGCAATGCGGTGACGGCCACGGATCCTGCACCCATCGAGATGTTTGAAACCGTCATTCAGTTCAAACCCAGAAGCGAATGGCGACCAGGCATGACTCCCGAGAAGCTTGTTGAAGAGCTGGACAATACCGTGCGGGTCCCGGGGTTGACCAATATCTGGATCCCGCCCATTCGTAACCGGCTGGATATGCTGGCCACAGGCATCAAGAGCCCGGTTGGCGTGAAGGTACTGGGCAGTGACCTGACGGTCATCAACCGGCTCACCGGCGAAATCGAGCGCGCCATCAAGCAAGTACCCGGGGTTACAAGCGCGTTTGCCGAGCGCCTCACCGGCGGGCGTTATATCAATGTCAACATTCAGCGGGAACATGCGGCACGTTACGGACTGAACATCGCCGACGTGCAATCGGTGGTGGCAAGTAGTGTGGGCGGGATGAACATCGGCGAAACTATTGAGGGTTTGCAGCGGTATCCGATCAACGTGCGTTATCCACGTGAGGTGCGTGATTCGCTGGACAGGCTTCGCCAATTGCCCATCGTGACTCAACGTGGCCAACAACTGATATTGGATGATGTGGCCGACATTCACATCGACGATGGTCCGCCGATGCTGCGTAGCGAAAACGCTCGTCTGGCTGGTTTCGTCTATGTTGACCTGCGCGGTCGTGATCTGGGCTCTGCGGTGCACGACATGCAGCAAGTGGTTGCTGCTCAGGTAAAGTTACCGCCTGGTTATTCGGTGTCGTGGTCCGGGCAATTTGAGTTTCTGGAGCGTGCCACCGCCAAGCTCAAGCTGGTGGTACCATTCACACTGCTCATCATTTTTGTTCTGCTGTACCTGATCTTCAAGCACTTCGGTGAAGCCTTCTTGCTGATGGCAACACTGCCATTTGCGCTGGTTGGAGGCATCTGGTTGTTGTATGGACTGGGCTACAACTTTTCAGTCGCGGTCGTCGTGGGCTTTATCGCGCTCGCGGGTGTCGCGGCCGAATTCGGTGTGATTATGCTGCTCTACCTCAAACAGGCCTGGACGGCACGTGTCGCAGAGCACCTGACCAGCGAAGCAGACCTACTCGACGCCATCCGTGAAGGCGCAGTCCAGCGTGTACGACCCAAGGCGATGACGGTCGCGGTGATCCTGGCTGGCCTATTACCCATCATGTGGGGTGCTGGCACTGGCAGCGAAGTGATGCAGCGCATTGCAGCCCCCATGGTCGGCGGCATGATCACGGCGCCGCTCTTGTCGATGTTTGTGATCCCGGCAGCCTACTATCTGATGCACCGGCCTCGACGGAAGCCGCATGCAGTTGAGCCTTCTCTTCAAGAACCCAAGCACCTTGATACAAAACCCCGATCTCTGGATTTACCAGAAACCGGTATTCCACCTTCACAATAACTGGAGAACATTGAACATGAAGACACGATTAACTCACTTATTTGCAGCCATGCTTGTGTTGTCGCCAGCTGTAGCAATTGCACAGTCAAAGGCGATGGAGGACATGCCGATGGAGACGGTCCCGGCCACTCAAACAGTCCATGTAGCAAAAGGCAAAGTAACTAAAGTCGATATGACTGCCGGTGTTGTCACTCTGGCCCATGACCCAATCCAAAGCCTGAATTGGCCCGCAATGACCATGGGATTCAAGGTTAAAGATAAAAGACTGCTGGACAAGCTCGTTATCGGAAAGATTGTAATTGTTGAACTTGTCCACGTGGATAAAACGTACGTCATTACGAATGTGAAGTAAAATTTCGCTTTCTGATACAAAGCAGACGAAAGCTGTGCTCGTCTGCTCATTTGAGCGACGTAGTCACTGAAACGTTCGCGACGGTACAAGGTCACGGTATAACAGCAGTACCTGGAACCGCCGCAAATTATTTCACAGTGAAGCTAACTTTATTGGTTATCTCGTGTAAATCCCGCCCCTTCACCATATAACTAATCGTGTATTGGCCTGCTGATAAACAAGGCAGCGGAACACGATGTTCCCAATTCGTGGTGTTCCTTGGCTGAAACCCTACGTCAATAGGGGTCCCTTTCGCATCAAAGAGCATGAACTGCTTGAGTTTATGCTTTTGCGTGAATCGGACATAAAACGTATCCGGACATGTAGGAAACATTTCCCCATCAGCAGGAGAAACTTTCCGGGTGATGGGGTGCGCTTCGGCCATGTTTGGGCACAACACTAAAGCCGTGGTAACTATCAACAGCAGTTTGATAAGACGCATACATCCTCCTTTGAGGATAAAACGCAGCTTTCGCTGCGTTCGTTAGGTTACTTGTTTGACCGGATAAGCCGGCACAACGCGGGCAATACCACCAGGGTTAGCAGGGTTGACGAAATAATGCCGCCAATCACCACTGTTGCCAGTGGCCGCTGAATTTCCGCACCGGTCCCGGTGTTAAATGCCATAGGCACAAAACCAAGACTTGCCACCAACGCCGTCATCAGTACCGGTCTTAAGCGGGATAAAGCGCCATTTTCAATCGCCTGACGCCATCGCTGACCTTCCTCCTGCAGCTGCTTAATAAAACTCACCAGCACGATGCCGTTCAGCACAGCGATCCCCGACAGCGCAATAAAGCCAACGGCCGCAGAAATAGACATCGGCATATCACGCAGCACTAAGGCAAAAACACCGCCGGTCAATGCCAGTGGCACACCACTGAACACCACCAGTGAATCCCGCCAGGAGTTTAATGCGCTATACAGCAGGGCGAATATCAACAGCAGCGTCAAGGGCACAACAATGGATAGTCGTTCCGATGCGGACTGCAGTTGTTTAAAGGTGCCGCCATAATCCACCCAATAGCCATCAGGCAGGGCAACATCGGCCATCACCTTTTGCACATCCTGAATAAAACTGCTGATATCCCGGCCATCAACGTTGGCGGTGACTACCACATTGCGTTTGCCACTTTCCCGGTTGATTTGATTGGGGCCCACAATTTCATTGATCCGCGCAATTTCACCCAGTGGGACATAACGCAGCTCTGCCGAATCATCGACCTGCAAGGCCACAGGGATTTGCGCCAGTGCCGATGGATCTTCCCGCAGCGATTCCGGTAAGCGCATCAATAATTTAAAGCGCCTGTCGCCTTCATACATCAGGCCCAGTTCCCGGCCGCCAATGGCGGTCTGAATCACCTGCTGCATCATCGCGACATCCATTCCCACCAATGCCAGATGGTCGCGCTCCGGCTCAATCGAAATCATCGGCAATCCGTCGGCTTGTTCCATCCGGGTATCAACCGCTCCCGGCACATCGGCAAGCACAGCAGCTACTTTCGCGCCGACGGCATTCAGTGCATCCAGATCATCACCGTAAATCCGAATGGCTACATCCGCTCTGACTCCGGCAATGAGCTCGTTAAAGCGCATCTCGATAGGCTGCGTAAACTCGTAATTGTTGCCGGGGACTTTTTCCACAACAGCACGAATGCGTTGCTCCACATCCGCTTTGGTATCCGAAGGCTCTGGCCACTGGTTACGCTCTTTGAGCATGATGAAGGTATCTGCGACATTCGGTGGCATTGGATCGTTGGCTATCTCTGGAGTGCCAATTTTAGAAAACACCCGTTCCACTTCAGGCACCTGTGCAATTTTTGCTTCCAGCGCCAGTTGCATCTGAACGGATTGCGCAAGGCCGGTGCCTGGAATACGCATGGCAAACATCGCAATATCCCCTTCGTCCAGGCGGGGCAAAAACTCACTGCCCATTCTGGTGGCCTGCCATACAGAGCCTCCGACCAGAAGCAGGGCAGCAATGGCAACAAGCAACGGCTTGCCCAGCGCGAATTTCAGCATCGGATGGTACAAGCGACGCACGGCAACCATCAGACGGTTTTCTTTCTCAGAGAGAGGACCACTGACAAACAAACCGATGGCCGCTGGCACAAAGGTCAGGGCCAGGATCATGGCTCCCAATAATGCAGCAATCACGGTGAAAGCCATCGGCTCGAACATTTTGCCCTCGACCCCACTGAGCGCAAAAATCGGCAGATATACCAGCATGATGATAAAGACACCAAACATTGCAGGCGTGATCACCTCTTTTGTGGCGTGATAGACAATCTCCAGCCGTTCAGACAGCGTCAGCAACCGGCCATGATGGTGCTGAGCCATGCCTAAGCGGCGCAGACAGTTTTCAACCACGATCACCGCACCATCGACAATCAGGCCAAAGTCAATCGCGCCAAGGCTCATCAGATTGCCGCTCATTTTATTGGCTGCCATGCCGGAGATAGCAAACAGCATACTCAACGGGATCACCAGGGCCGTGATAATGGCGGCGCGGATGTTACCCAAAAATAGAAACAGCACGACAATCACCAGCACCGCGCCTTCAAACAGATTTCGTTTCACTGTATCAATGGTTTTATCAACCAACACTTCCCGGTTGTAGCTGATTTCCGTTTGCACGCCTTTGGGTAACCGCTGATTAATATCTGCAAGCTTCAGGGCAACATCCTGTGACACGGTTCGGCTGTTTTGGCCAAGCAACATCATCACAGTGCCAAGGACCACTTCCTGTCCGTCCTGCGTCGCTGCGCCGGTGCGAAGCTGTTTGCCGATAGCCACCTGCGCGACGTCTTTGACCCGGACCGGGGCATCATCGCGTTTTGTCACGACCAGCTCTTCAATCTCGGTAATTGACTTCAGCTGACCTGGTGAGCGGATCAACCATTGTTCCCCATTGCGTTCAATGTAGCCTGCACCGATATTGGCATTGTTGCGCTCTAAGGCATCGGCAAGATCATCCAGCGTCAGCTTAAACGCCAGCAATTTGACCAGATCAGGGGCAACCTGATATTCGCGGACAAAACCACCAATGGTATTGATTTCCGTCACGCCTTTGACTTTCAGCAACTGGGGTTTGATCACCCAATCCTGAATGGTCCGCAGATCTTCAGCGGTATAAGGCTTGCCATCTGCGTTCAGTGCCTCGCCGGTGGCTTTGACGGTATAGGAAAAAATCTCGCCAAGCCCCGAGACAATAGGCCCCATTTCCGGCTCAATGCCTGGTGGAATATCCTGACGGGCCATCTGTAACCGCTCTGCCACTTGCTGTCTGGCCCAATAAATATCGGTGCCTTCTTCAAAGACGACGGTCACCTGAGACAAACCATAGCGGGATAATGAGCGGGTGTACTCCAGCTGTGGCAGACCCGCCATCGCGGTTTCGACCGGATAGGTGATGCGCTGCTCAGATTCAAGCGGGGAATAACCAGGCGCAGCCGTATTGATTTGGATCTGCACATTGGTAATGTCGGGAACCGCATCAACCGGCAGTCGTAATGTCTGCCAGACGCCCACGCCGAGGATCAGCAGTCCGAAGACCATCATCATCCACGGGCGACTGAGCGATAGTCGCAATATATTCTTGATCATGGCTGGCTCCTAGTCTTCATGGCTGGCGCCAGACTTCAGGATGTCGGCTTTGATTAAAAAACTATTCTGGGTGACCACCTCAACGTATTCTTCCAGACCTGACAACACCTCGATAAAGCTATCGTCACTGGCACCAAATTCCGGCATTCGCACTTCATAAATATCGCCTACCCGGATGAACACAACGGTCTCACCGTTAAATTCCTGCAGGGCTGATTTCTTCACGATTTGGCGCGCTTCCACCGAGGCCACTTCCACATCGGCTTTCACGTGCATACCCGGACGCCAGTACCCGTTGTCATTACGCACAACGGCACGGGCTCTGGCGATATGGCCACCGGTCATTTGTGGCGCAATATATTCAATCTGGCTGGAAGTTTGCTCTTCGCCATGAACATCACGCACGACCACCGGATTGCCCCGCGCCATTTTGGCGGTATCCCCCGGAAAGGCCGACATTTCGACATACACGGTGGATAAATCACTGATCTCCACTAACGCCTGGTCCGATACCTTTTCTCCGGGATTCACAAACCGGTTAGTAACTTCACCGTCCGACAACGCCTTAATGCTGTAATTTTTTAATGTCGCTGCGTTTTGTACCGTGGCCACAACCTGACCCGCTTTGACCTTGTCGCCAATCCGCACCGCCACACTTTGCACGACGCCCGGATAGACCGCACTGAGCCTGCTTTGCTGCTCTGGGATCACCGATACCACACCAAACAAATGCGCCTGAGTGCGAATACGACCTGAAGTCACAGGCTCGCTGATTAAACCGGACTCTTTTGCCACATCCGCTTCAAGTTCGGTGCGTCCCTCGTAGGACTCAAAGTGCCAGGTATGATTTTGACCTTTGGCACTGAGTGCAACTTCCACTTCAAATGAATGCGGCTCTGCGACCGGCTCCTGACTGACCAGCATGTCACCACGTGGGCGCAAAGTCAGCACATCCCGACGACCTCCCAGACGCTCCAGTGTCAGTCCGGCCTGATAAGTCCCGGGGGCCAGAGGCTCTCCATTATCAGATGCAAATAAACGAAACTCTGGTTTGCCGCCGTTTTCACTGAGCACAACTTCCAGTGTCAGCGAGCCTTTTTCCAGTAAATGCCCGCCATTGGGGCCTTTTCTCTCTTCGGTTTGTGCGTGTTCGTCAGCATGGTCATGCTCTTCGCTGGCTTGTAACGGGCCACAAAACCCTGTGAATGCCGTTAGCAGTAAAGCCGTTGATATAAAACGGATGTAATTCATCATATTGTTATTCCTTCATGCGGGATGGTAATGCAGCAGGTCCGTTGACCACTAAAGGCATTCCCACCAGACGTTCGAGTTCGACTAACTGACGGTGAAACTGGGCCTGAGCGTCAATCATGTTGCGTTTGGCGCTTAGCAAATCTTCATGGGCAGAGAGCAAATCCGTCATATCAAAGATGCCGGTCTCATACCCTTTAAGTGTGCTTTGCACGACCGACTCCGCCGCCGGAAGAATGGCCTGTTGCTGATCATGGATTTGCTCTGAAAGCAGGGTTAATTGCTGATATAACCGGCCCGTAGAGAGCTGCAATTGCTGACGACTGAGCTTTAACTGATGCGCTGAACGCTCTGAAGTCACCCTCGCTGCTTCAATCTCACCGGCATTGGGGTTTGAAAGTGCCAGAGGCATGCTGACACTGAGCACAAACGCATTCTCATTCAGCTGCTCGTTACGGCGCACCCCAGCCCCGACTGTAAGGTCGGTTTGTCCATTGGCGATCGCCAGATTTTGCAGCGTGCCCGCCAAACGCTCCTGTGTCAGATAGAACCCAAGTTGTGGCGAGCTATCAAGTGCTGCCAACATCTCATTGAGGGATGGCAGCATCGGCAACACTGCCAACTGCCCCTGCACCGTATCGAAATCCGGTTCATTGGACCAATTGGCGGCTAACTGGCGTACTGCAACCTGCAGTTCGGCTTTGAGCGCTTTTAAATCCATCTGGCTTTTGAGCACCCGACTTTTCAGCCGCAATACATCAGCGTCAGTGACCAGTCCTGCCCGTGACCGCTCTGTAGCAACCTGCAGTGCGTTTTGTTCCATCACCAGGCGTTCAGCGGTCCAGCTGCGCACCGTCTGCAATTCCAACACATCCAGATAGTCGGTCATGGTTTTGGCCAGAACATCCACCCGGTCGAGTTCGTATTGCGCCTGTGTCAGTGCTTTACCTAGACTTGCGCTCTCCAAACGGCGCTGACGCTTGTCGCCAAGTTCAATAAGCTGACTCAATGTCAGCGTGAGCTCTGCGCTTTTAACACCACTGAGGCTGCCATTTCCAAGGACGTTCTCCACAGAAACACCAAGCTCAGGGTTTGGTTTAAGACCAGCTTGTAGGGTTTTAGCTTCATCAATCCGAAGCTGATAAGGATAAAGTTGCAGCTGTGGACTGCTCGTTAAAGTTCTTTCTAACGCTGTAGTGATCGCAAGCTCTTGCGCCGTCACCGAAAAAGATGCGACACACAGCAATGCCAAGGCAACAGCGCCTTTGCAATAAGGGCGGGACATAGAAATTCTCCGTCAAATGTAAAATCACGTTGTTAACTAAAAACAATGATCTCAGGCATTTGGCGGGGGCACAGCAGGGGCATACGTCATGCTGAAGGCTTCAGCACGGGAAAACGGAACGATGGTCTGAACAACGGACTCTGCCGCTGCGCTTGTCATATAAGCGACAAAACACATCACATGCACATGGGGCTCATGTGGGTCGTCAACATCATTGACTGCCTCATTGGCGTGAGATGTTTGATGTTCATTGTGTTGGTGCGCAGCATTATCCCCGAAAGAAATCAGATTATGATGTTCTGTCGGTAAATGTACGACAATGCTGTCACAGGCTACAAAAGCATGATTAAGCATAATCGTAAACATAAACCACAATATCCATCGGGAATACTTAGACACAACAATCCTTTATGTTAAGTGCGTAGCGCTAATATACGTCTTGCACCATCAAGGACAATTATCCCAATGATACCGCCAATCACTAAATCCGGATAGCCCGATCCCGTCCAGGCGACTAGGCCACCGGCAACAATCACCCCGAGGTTCGCCAGAACATCATTGGTCGAGAATATTTTGGTCGCTTTCATATGCGCACCGTCACTGCGTGACTGTGAGATGAGATAAAGACATAAAGTGTTCGCTATAAGTGCCACACTCGCCATTACAATCATCAGCGTCGACATGGGTTCAGTGCCAGCCCAAAACCGTCGTGCTACTTCGAACAACACACCGGCTGCAAGCAACGCCTGCAACCAACCTGAAAGATGAGCAGCCCTGACTTTTTTGGTGGCGCTAAGGCCAACAGCCAGCAAGGCAACACTGTAGACAGCGGCATCGGCCAGCATATCTAACGAGTCGGCAATAAGGCCGGTGGATTGTGCCCAGACTCCGACAATAAGTTCTGTGACGAACATCACGGCATTAATCGTCAATAATCGCAGTAATAGCTTACGTTCGTCAGCATCGGCTTTGCTGTTATCAGCTGACGCTGTTGGGTCGGCTTGAAACGGCGCCGAGCTTTGCAGTACTGCACCTAAATTTAATGACTCCAGACGTTGGGTGATGGCGTCCGTACCGCCTTGATGCACCACATCAAGCTGCCGGTCTTGCAGGAAAAACTGCAATTGTTGCACCTGTGGCAACGCGCCAAGCGCCATCCGAATAAGATTTTCTTCTGAGGGGCAGTCCATCTTGCGAATGTGGTAGCGGGTTTTGTGGTGCAAATCTGATGCAGAACACTCAGGTAATTGAGCATTTTCAGAGGCTTGCACCCGGGCTTTACATTGGCAATCTGACATAGCGGCCTCACTTTGAACAAGATACTGCTATTAAAAACTATAAAGCCACTTTAAGGTCAACAGTTTTTTCACCGATGTTGCACACAATCACTGGCACATGGATGCACCAGATTTTTCAGGATCTCGCAGTCTTTGGCCTGATGGTCATCCTGGCAAAGCGCCCGTAATGCCTGTAAATCCGCTTTTAATTGATGAAGTTGGGTTAGTTGCGTGTCTAAATGACCCAATTGCTCATCGATCAGCGTATTAACCCGACCGCATGGTTGGGTGGGATCTTCACGAAACTTCAGGAGTTGCCGGACCAACGACAAACTCATATCAAAGGCCCGGCAATGCCGGATAAATTGTAAATCTTCGAGATGGCGCTGCTGATAAGTCCGATATCCGGAGGCGGTTCTTGCTGGAGCGGCTAACAATCCCTGCTTTTCATAAAATCGGATGGTTTGGGTTTCACATCCGGCCAGGGCCGCCAGTTCACCAATTTTCATTGCCTTTCACCAACTCTAAAGTTACTTTAAGCATTAAATGTATCATAATGCAGCCAGCAGAAACTGCATTTTAATTGACCAGGGATAGTGATGGAACCAAAGGTATTGCTCGCCTATTTTGAATACCTGGCGCTGGCCGACCAAGCGCGCAAACCAAAGGACTATGAGAGAAGTTTTACGTACCTGGAGTACGCCCACATCCTTGGTCAACAAGACGTTTTGTGTCATTTGCAGATGCTCTGGTTGGCCCTTTGTACCGCAGACTGGCGCGAACTGGCAGGCCTAAGCTATCGGTTGTTGTTAACACCTTTTGGTCATCTTTTTAATCGCCTGCCACTTGGCAATACGGGGCGTTCGAACGCCTGTGCCTTTAAGCCGATGGCCATTCCGGAAGAGCTCAGAGAAATATTAGCACTTGTAGGGAAAAAGCAGGACTCGTAGTCCTCACCCTGTGCGCGTAAATACACTTGAGCTATTCCTGATTCATTTGCGACGATGACTAAAAATTACTGAGTCGTCTTTCTACTGGCACCTAAAGTGAGCCGAGTACGATGACTGGTACTTATTCATTCCACTTTTTGCCCGCTTGATCATAATGGTTGCCATCGATGTTTTTGGAGTAAATATTGCCATTGTAATCCTCCCAATCGCCATAATGGAGAGGGTCAGATCTAGGGTTATCTAACCAATCAATCTGTTTCTTGTCGTCCGAATTTGCTTGTGCAGATGTAAGTAGCCAAAAGAAAACCTTTAGAATCAACGTCAGGAACAATGTTATATATTTCATCATGAATTCCCCCATAAACCTCTGGTAGCCTGGCTACGAGCAGACTGATATCGCCGAAGGCCTACTCGATAACAACTTCCACACCAATCATGTTCGCAATAGGCGTGTATAAATCTACATCGACATCAGGCGCATGAATAGAAATAATCAGAGAGTACCTTACCCGCTGACCATATCTTTCAAGTGCAGGCCTTGTTTTCCACCAACCAAGTGAAGGATAAACAGCTAAAACGCCCCGACTCGCCAACTCTGCCGCGCTGCCCACCCAAATATCTGAATGCAGTGAGCCTTTATGTCTGTTCTTCTTTCCTATTAACCAGTTAGCGTCTGTATCGTTACTAACAATTCGATCTTCATCATCTCTGGCTGCTGCATTTATCCGGGAGCGAAATGCGTCCTCGCTCTCGGTCGGCCGCTTCACATCGAAACGAAGGCCATGTGATTCATATCTGTATCGAGAGGTAACACCTCTAGCAGACGGGTTGGGCTCAATAAAATAAGACAGTGTCACCCTCATTTCGACTTGCGTTTCTCCAAGCGCCTCCAATTCGGCTAATGGCCATGGCAAACGATGCAAATTCATATCGCGCAGCTTGGGTTCTTCTCCCTTTTCCCGCCTAAATGGCTGCAAAAACTCCTGACAAATCATTGTCAACGAGCTATCAGCGCTCCACATGGCCCTGTCGATGCTAGGCTCTCCAAAGCCGCAATGCCTTACCAATTGTGTTGTTTGTGCTTTGGTGGGTTCACCCCGAGGAGGAAGAAACATACGTTTCATCGCATAGGTCCACTTGGCAGAATGCACAATTAAGCCCCGAATACTCTCAGTCCATAGCTCTGGGTACCGGGCCATTAATTGTGCGGCCATGCGTGCGCAAAGAGCAGAAGCCGCGCTTGTTGCATTGCTCGTTGTGAACAGACGTTCTGTTGGGTTTGCATGAGTCGTCAGGAGGCTTAAGCTGCTCATCCAAGAAGCGCCTAAAGCATCTTTTGCCGCGTTACCTCCTTCGAACATCACATCAGGCTTTAACGGCCAATGAGGTTCCCATGTCTGGGAAGTCGTGCTGAAAGGACTTAAACCACCTATTTCTGCAATAGGGGAATAATGCAGCGCATCTGCTTCAGTGATCCTTACGAGGTTGGTCATCGCACCGACAGTTAGTGCATTCCAGGCTTGTGCAGGGTCATGAATACCGTCAGTTGTATTACTATCAGGATATGTTATCCACGCATTTGGGTCTCTGATATTGCCTGCCGACACAACAAACAGTTTTGGAGTCTCACCTTGTGCATCACCATCATAAGCAAGTCGATCAATAGTTGCTGACCAGGCCGAAGGGCGCCCACGATCACGGTTATCTCTGGCTGTAATCGCCATACTGAATACTCGCTTTCGATGTGGTGCAGTGATAGCTGGGCGATCTACCGCTTCGGAAGTCAAGTAACCATGAAGCTGCGCGTCTCCACCGTTGGCGCCGTTTTCATGTAGTAGTTTAACGGACTCCAAACGATATGGGATAGAAACCGGCCCGAGCTCTGATAGCACATCCGTCAAATTTCCGAATAGGGCAAGTCCTGCCATTTCAGTACCATGCCCTTCCGCATCATCCACTCCCCAAGCCGGCTCCACAGTGTGCCTATCGTCGTTGGATAAAGCATGTTGTAGTAGTGGATGTCCATTGTTAACACCGGTATCAAACAAACAGACATGTGGAGCATCGGCGCCATCTGCAGGAAGTGTTAAACGTCCATTGAGTTCAGCCGCCCATTCGGGTTGCTCTTGCGGAGTCAGTTGATCAAAGAACTCTGCGGTTTCCTTAGCACGACGTAACTCAGCGATGCTGTTTAAAGTCATCATTGAGCGCTTCATCTGGCCGACAGAGCCATATACCAACAATACGGAACGCTCTGGAAAGTGAAGCACTCCAGGCGCATTGCGAAAACCTAGTCCGGCCGCCATACCTTTAAATTGATCTACTATCCCTTGCCTGTCACCTCTGGTTGGCAACCAAACTTCCCACCATAGATGCTCATCATCTCTCGTCGGCATAGAATCTGGAGTATCAGTCCATAGGGCCTGTAATGTCGCAGCACGAATTTCAGAAATAGCATTGATCAATTTGCTATGAGCAGGACCGCTCTTTTTATCGTTATTTTCGTCCAAATAATCGGTGATAAGTTTCTCGAAAAACTCCAACTTTCCATCTGGAACAAACACAGTAGCGAAAGTTTTGTTGTTGTCTTGTCTGACATTCCGCAGTTCTATGCCAGAGCGCTCTCTGGCAAGAGATTCAAAGGCCAACTCAACATCAGGAAAGCTTTCAAACTCAATTTGCAGACCGATGCCTTCTCCAACACCCGCCTCTCGCTGTAGAGCAGCCGCTTCGGCCAGTACGGGAGTCAGTTGATGGAGCTTTTCAAGCAAGCCTCCACCGTGCGAGTTTCTGTCTTTGGCTGGGATATCAGAGCCGCCGCCTCCTGTGGGTGGCGATTTGAAACTTTCTACGCGAGCACTATTTTGGAATATAAAATGCGGGTGGTTGTTCTGTTCCCTTTCCGCCATGGAATGTCCTTTTCGTTTTTATTAACCGATTTTATTTAGTCGATTGGATAGTTTCCTGCGCTCTTCAATGGCCTGAGCAACATCTTTTTCTGAAATCGTTTCTACCCGTTCAATCAGAGCAGTTTTAAGCACCTCATCAGCTGCCCGAGTCAACTCTGCATAGCTCAACCCTAAAGCCTTGTCAGCCAGACGTTTCCAAGAGGTATTTTTGATTGCCATGCGACATAAACGGGACTTAAGCACGCTGGCAATACGAGCCTCATCAGGTAGTTCGTAATGCAACAAATCATCGAAACGACGGAACAGCGCACTATCCAAAATGTCCGGATGGTTAGTAGCGCCGATGATCAGACTGTGTGAGTCATCCTGCTCTATCATTTGCAAAAAGCTATTGAGTATACGCCGTACTTCACCAACGTCATTTGCCAAACCTCGCTGAGAACCAATAGCATCAAATTCATCGAAAAAGTAGACACCACGGGCATGATGGGTGGATTCAAAAATCTGCCGCAGCTTTGAAGCTGTCTCGCCCATAAATTTGGTGATTAACCCATCCAAACGAACCTGAAACAAAGGTAAACCAAGCTCACCAGCAAGCACGGATGCAGTCATCGTCTTGCCTGTGCCAGGAGGGCCTACCAACAACAGTTTACGTCTCGGGGACAAACCATGCGATAAGATTTCCGCAGCATGACGCTGCTCACGAATAATCCGCTCCAACTGTTGGGTCAGTTCGCCATTCAGTACCATATCGCCCAACCGTGATTTGGGATAACTCACAGATAACAGATTAGCCAGCTCGCCTTTTGGCCTACTGATAGGTACGGCTTTATTATCCGAGGTTACAGCACGGCGGGATTTTGCCTGATCAACTAACAAACGCAACTCTTCGGCAAGCTTACCGTGGCCGCGCTTTGCTTCATGAGCCGCCACTTGCATGGCAACGGAATAAAAACGATTTTCGTCGCCCTCCAAATGTGACTGGAGCAGCGCTTTTAATTGGTCAGCACTTGCCATAATGTAGTCCTCCTCGCTATGAGGTTATTGTATCTTGTTGAGCAAGCAATCACGATAAAAAACACTAAGCCGTCGTTCGCCATCAACAGACTAGACACTACCCAGCTACTTTTGGTTACTGTTTTCATACTCTACCGGTGATAGCAGACTATTGGAACCACGCTTCCATTTTCGGATCATTCATAATCATCCGCAAATTTTGTAAACGGTGGATCGACCAATAGAAAGCTCGCGTGATATTTCCGTCGCAGATTTGCCTGCAGCCCTCATATCAATAACTTTGGCTTTATCGATTTTTGGCTTCCGACCAAACTTAACGCCCCGGGCTTTTGCTTCCTGCCGTCCTTCATTGGTCCGCTCCAAAATACGATGCCGCTCTGCCTGGGCAACAGCTGACAGAATCGTGACAACCATTCTGCCCATTTCGCCTTCTGTGTTGATCCCGTCATCAATGAAACGAACACCTACCCCCATGTTGTCGAATTCCTTGATGAGATTGATCATGTCTGCGGTGTCACGACCCAACCGGTCGAGTTTTTTGACAAGTACCTGATCGCCTTTCTCCACCTTCATTAACAGCGTTTGCAACCCCTCTCGTTTGAGGTGACTGCCAGATTCTTTATCGCTGAAGATCCTATATGGTTCAACACCATGCTCAGCCAAAGCCTTCAGTTGAATATCGAGGGACTGCTGACTGGTTGAAACGCGAGCATAACCAAAAAGTCGCATCTGAGTGTCTCCTAAATCGAATAGTAGACAAACTGTCTACTAACTACATGATTGACGATTTAATAGACAGTATAAGAGGTGGATTTTAAAGTGTCTACTAATTTATGATTTAATAGAACACTTTCAGAGTAACCCAGTGACGTTGAGATCAGCAGTAAGCGAATTAAAGTTGTTCAAATAGTACGGATCTCGAAAAAAACGAATATCGACTTTGCCTTATCTTCGGACATTCGTTTTTTGAGCTTTGCTTATTGATGGTTTATCAAACCACAGACGTAAAACAGTAACGTCAGTGATACAGGAAAATTCTATCGAGGTTCTCCCGATGATAGAAAATTCCGACCTGCCAATATATGACGCTGCGAGGCTTGTGCCATCAGAACCGCTGCTCCACTTTTAACTGCAGCTCGTAAGAGTTGATATCATTTCCAGCTCCAACAGGCTTGGCCAGATCCAGGTGAATGACGTTGTCATTGGCTGAGCGGGCAGAATAAAAACGCGCCCCTATGCCAACGGCTCCTAACCAGGATTGCTGACTATTTGGGGTTATTAAGTCAAAACGATGTTGTGCAATGGTTGTATCAATCGGGACAAATGGGTTACTGACTTTGCCTCCTGAAATCCGTCCAGCATCGGCAAAAGCCACAAAGCCAACATCCACCAGTTGATAAAGAGTTATTTGCGGATACCAGCGCAGTTCGGCAGTGGCCAACGCTCTGCGTAAGCCATGCTGGTACTGCACCGGATAGCCACGGATACCGCCATCGGTGCGTACCCCATCTTCACTGCCAAGCGCCAGTGGGTCGTCAAGATAGTTTTGCTTGCGCTGGTCATATCTCAGGTGACTGTAGATTGCCCAGCGTGGGGTCAAGCGATAAACATCCTCCATTTCCAGTCGGAGTTCGCTCTGATCACCACTATCTGCACCAGTTTGCAAAGATAGTCGACTACTCAGTAGCGTGAGGTGGTTCTGATCACCAAAACCTTTACTTGCCTGCCACTCAAAGTGATACCCAAGTTGTTTCTCCGGAGCAAGATCGGACGTTTGTACACCCAAACGGACCTGATGGCGCCAACCCAGATGAATATCTTCAGTGTGATTAATCAAAAATACATCCGACAGCGTTTTGTATTGATGCTCCATGTATTCAAATCCAACCCATGGATATTGATAGAGCCGGTTTTGAGGTAACGCCGCACTCTGATGCAAAGGATCTTCCATAAAACGATGACTATCTTCCGTATACCCGAGCAATAAACGCCAACTGGTCTGATCGCTAAAGGATAGCAGCCGACCGTAAGACAACTCGGTTTGTTTTTGCTCCGTGCGGAACTGATTTTCCAGTGCATTATTATGAAAAATTTGTTCAAGCCGATCGTCACGCATCCAGCCTAAACGCCACATCAGTTCGGTATCATCCTTATAAAACGGATGTTCAAGCTGGAACGCCTGTCTAGAACCATCATCATTATCGACCCATTCAAGCCAGGCATAGCTGTGCTCCAGGCCATTGATTTCAAACAACGACAACGGAATTTCATTCCTGAACTCATAGCCGGTTCGCAGGTAATTGGACTGATACTTCAAGCTGGTCCTGACACCAAGGCCCAACAGATTTTCTTCTTTAAAACCGAAAGAGTATTTATTGCTACCGCCACTTCGACCAAATCCTAAGGTCGGCAACAAGCTCCAGGTGTCCCAGGTCTCAACCTGCATATTGCGACTGCCATCGGCATTACATTCCGGCAGAACCTTGATCCGGCTATCACGCAGGTAGCTTTTATGTCGCAACAATCTCTCTGCTTCGAGCAGATCAGTCGCACTGACTTGCTCGCCCGTGTTAAAGGGTAATTCACGCTCCAGCGCCCATGGTTTTGAATTTATATGGATCCAGTTGGCAAAGCGGTGTAGCCAGAATGTGTCGGGGTCGCTCTCGTCAAAAATCGGGTTCACACGAAAATCAATTTGTCCCACTTGCAGGGTCTGAGGCCAGTCGGGGCGCGTTACGGTGGTTTCATCTGATTGCTTTGAGGGGACTGACATCCAACACAGATCTGCCAGTGTCACTTCCTGTTGGTCTTTGCCTGGCTGGGCACTATTATTAACAACATCTGGCGCTACTGCAACCACCGTGGTTTCAGCGCTTAACGCAGTACCTGGTAGGTCCAAGAGAAGGCACATCAGCATGACGTGCTGTGCTTGGCGCTTGGTATCGCTATTGATCGTTGTGAACTGTCCGATTGTCATATCCCACCGCCGTTGGTTGTTTGCTGCCATGCTATCTGTGTACGCTAATCGCTGATTCTGCAACCGCTGAACATATCGAGTGATTGTTGGTAAAGGCTGGTTTTTACAGAAAAAATACCAAGCAGGCTGTGAAACAGATAATCATGGCTGAGCGGTTTGTCACGGGATTGCGCTAAACAATCGGCGTTTAATTTCGTTATCGCCTGATAACCACTGCTCATCCACCAGATTAACGGAATGTGGGTTTGTTCCTCAGGTGCCATAAAATAAGGCAACCCGTGCAGATACACGCCATTTTCCCCCAGGGACTCGCCGTGATCGGACATATACAGCATGGCGGCATTGTAATCTTCCTGCTGCTGGAGCTGTGCGATGATGGTCGCCAGCAATCGGTCCGTTGCAACGATACTATTATCGTAAGCGTTGATTATTTCAGCGCGGTCACAAAGCTGTAGCTGTTTGTCCTGGCACTCAGGGCCAAAAACTTTATCTGACCCAGCACTTCGTTTGAAGTATTCGGGGCCATGGCTTCCCAATTGATGGATAACAATAATGCGGTCACCATCGGTCTTACTTTTAAGTGCACGGGCAAGCCCATCTAGTAAAACATCATCAAGGCACTGACCATCTCTACAGCGGGCGTCGGGCTGTTGAAACAAAAACTCCGACGGGATCCGGTCGCAGACACCTTTACAGCCTGAATTGTTATCGAACCAGCTCGCAGTAACTCCGGTCGCTTGTAGGATATCCAAAATATTACTACTGGCTTTTGCTGTTGCCTCATCGTAGTTATCGTGGGTCATCACTGAAAACATGCAGGGGACAGAATGTGCGGTAGCGGTCCCGCATGAACTCACCTGACTAAAACTCATCACAGGGAGTTTACTGAGCAAAGGGTTGGTTGCACGTGGATAACCATTGAGCTGGAAATGATCGGCCCGGGCAGTTTCCCCAACCACCAATACCAATAGCTTTGGCCGGCCTGTTGACTGCTGACGCGTCGCATCACTGGCAAGCACATGAAATTCATGCGGCACTTGCGCTTTGACTGATTTCGCCGCCAGAGAGATACCGGCAATGATCGGGCTGACAGGCAAAGCTAAATGTTTTACCGCTCTGAAATTTCGAAAAAAGGACGCAAGCTCGGCATATTGTGTTGCGCCTACGGCAGTCAGTGTGACAATGAATAGCGTGCAAGCAACCAACAGGTGCTGCCAATACATCCTGCGCGATAAACGTTGCACACGCACCAGGCTGACGAGCAGTAAAGGAAAAAGCATCCACTGCAACAAGTGAAGCACAAGTCCGCCGCTGAGCAGTCCGCGGGCTTCCGCTGGATCGGTTTCAATGGCGTTTTGCAGCATATCTTTGTCAATAAGCACACCAAAAGCCTGATTAAAATACAGGCTCAAGCTGCCAGCTAAAAATAGCAACAACACAACCGGCTTCAGCATACGGCCGTGCGCAATCAACAGCAGTAACATCAGATTGAGCAGAAACACCAAAAAAATCAGCGTCAATTGCAAACCGGCTTGACCAAGAATATGTGCCTGCAGTGCAGTATAAAAGGGACCATTGAGCATCAACGTCATGCTTGCAGCCGCGACCAGCATCAATAGGAACGGATGCCAGCTTTGTGCCGGGCGTTGGATATCCGGCACTACGAGGCTGGGATAATAGCGGCGTAAGTATTTATACATAATGCTGTTCCTGAGAGGTTTCGTACGATGGAGTCATGCGATTTGGATAAGTCAGATACACTAGGCTACTGACAACCCAGCAGAGCCAAAGCGTGGTCAAGTCGTGTGAGAGAAAATGTGCGCCACGCAGTTGCTGCGTAACACCAAGTAATAAACCGAGCAGTAAACCGGTAGTGAGGCCAATGCGAGCCGTTCTTGGACACACCGGCAAAAAGTAAAAGTACAAGGCAACCCAGGCATAGCCGACACTGGCGTGGCCGGCTGGGAAACATTGTGTGGGATGCATAGCGGCGGGTCTGTCAGCAAACACGCCGATAAATGGTAAATTGCCGCCAAATTGTTGCAGGTCCCAAGGGCATTCAGCCGGCAGCATACGCTTAAGCAGGGCGACGATAGTAAAACTGAGCAGCAAGCTGAGCACTAGTTTGGTCAAGGCAATGGTGCGTTCAGAGCTGCTCTTGCGGGATAACTGTTGGTATAGCCAAAAACCCAGCAAATTAGCGAGGATGATGTTATTGAGAAGGCGGCTGCCGCTATGTAACACATCGCTGAATAGCCAATGGTTAGTTAATCGCCATTGGCCGCCTTCGAGTTCAAAAATGGCAGAAGCCAGCGCAAAGTCGAACCCGGCCCCATAAAAAATGCCAAAACCAACGGCAAAAAATGCAGTCGGCATCACAATATGATTTAACAAGTCTCGGAATTGAATTTGCTGCATGCCCTGACAAGATGTTGTGTTCAGATACATGCAGCCTAAACAGTGATACTTAAGATTGACTTAAGTTGAACATTTTTTTGACAGCCATCTGTCGCAAACCAATTAGTGTCCAGGGCTCAATCATGTGCTCACTGGCATTTGACACTGCTGCTGTATTTCCGCTCCCGGTAGAGGTAGGACGGCAGCTGCACATGGGCTAAAGCCTTTTGCTGCTTCAACTCGTCAGCCGCGCCGGATTTGAGGTTTAGCTGCCGCGTTATCTTATCGTAATGACCAATCAGCGCCGTGTCATTTGGCCTTAAAATGGTCAAATCTTCGTCTGTCATCAAGGCAAACAAATTATCGAACTGGATAAGCGCTCGTCCTGGGCTTGCTGGATCCGCAATAAAGTCCCTGCCATCCATCGGATGACAGGCAGAAGCACCAGCAAGGCTCAGCAAAGTGGGCGCCAAATCAATTTGACTTGCCAGAGGCTCTATCACGCCGGCATTGATTTGCCCTCCGAGGATAAGCCCAGGAATATGGAATTTCTCCACAGGGATCAAATTACTGCCGTAGACTCGGTTGTCATGGTCTGCAACGACCAAAAACACTGTATCCTGCCAATATGCACTCGCTTTCGCTTTATCAAAGAATTGACCCATCGCCCAATCCGCGTATTTGACGGCGTTGTTTGCCGTTGACTTGGGTTCCTCGTGCAATTCAATCCGTCCGTCCGGAAACTCAAAAGGTTCATGGTTGGTGGAGGTAAAGATCAGACTGAAAAATGGCTGGCCTTTGGCATGCATCTGTATTAACTGCTGGTGTGCGGTATTAAACAAATCCTCATCACTGGCCCCCCAACTTCCAACAAACTGAGGTGCTTTGATGCGCGGCAAATCGACGACATCGCTAAAACCATTGCCGGTGAAGAAACTGCGCATATTGTCAAAATGAGCTTCCCCACCATACACAAACTGCGTCTGATAACCTTGTTGCTGTAAAATCGATGCCAGCGTGGTAAAGCCTTGCTGACTATTTGAAAGCTTCACGACACTCTGCGCCGGCGTTGGCATAAACCCCGCGACCACCGCCTCAATACCTCTGACTGAACGAGTCCCGGTGGCGTATAAATTATTAAACCAAATCCCATCGGCTTTCAGTTTTTCAAGATGCGGTGTGACTGGTGCACCGCCAAGTGACTCCACAAAAGTCGCCCCTAAGCTTTCTTGCAGCACAATAACTATATTCAGTGGCTTTTGCCGGCTGACTTGTGCTTGCTGCCAGTGCAATGTTGGATATTCCGGATTGGTATACTGGTAGGCTTTCAGCCATGGCCAGTCGCGTGTTTGTGCAACCATCACATCTTCTGGCAGTTTACCGTAGACCTCGGTGCTTCTGGCTTCATGCTTGAGGCTGTAGATGGCGTACAGGACCGAATAGCCAGAGTTGATCACCAGTGAATTGACCATAGCATCCGCGGTGATGGCAAACATGGCCGGATTGGCAGGACGATGCTGGGTAGTCGAGCGGATCCCGGCAAAAACGATAAAAACCGCCAAGGGCCAGATTAATGTATGCAGCTTGACCGGCCATAGTTGCAGATCCGCATCAGCAACCCGCAGTAAGCGCCGAAATAGCAGGGCAAGACCTACTGTAATCGCAATCCCAAGGATCAAGGGTAATCTGAAACCATGCCATAAGGTCGAAAACACTTCTTTGGGGTATTTCAGGTATTCAACGTAAAGACGATTGGGCCTGATATCGTATTGCAGTAAAAAAGACGGCGTGGAGAGTTCAAGAAAGACAACGGTAATTAAGACCACTAGACTCCAGCCATAGGTAAAACGGAACCAACTGCGTTTGAGCGGCGGCCAGGCCAGAAACAGCGACAGTAAAACCGGGATAGCAGCCAATAAGCACATCAAAATGAAGTCGGCCCGAACCCCTTGCAACATAATCATACCGAATGACTGCGTCGGCTCCACCCGCTCATATTGCCATAGCACCAATGCGAGACGACTGACGCTTAAACTGAATAATCCAATCCAAATCATCCGGACCAGGTGCACATAAGGTCCCCAGACCGAAGCCGCCATCAGTTTTTCGAAAACACCATGCTGCATTCATTTCGTCCTTTTTTAAAAACTAAATGCAGCCTAAACAGACAAACTTAAGATTCCCTTAAGACTCACTGTTTATGATGATTCACTCTAAGGAGGTTCTATGAAGAATCATCACCAAGGCTGGCGCAGACTCATCAGTGCCGCGAATTATTCAAAACAGGGTTTTATCAGCAGTTGGCACTCTGAGGCTGCGATCAGACAAGAACTGATGGCATTGCTGGTGTTGCTGCCACTTGCTTTTTGGGTTGATGTCAGCGCGGTTGAAAGAGCACTGTTAGTGTTAAGCCTAATGCTAGTATTGGTCGTTGAACTCCTGAACACTGGACTAGAAGCCGTTGTTGACCGGATTGGCTCCGAGTATCACGAGCTTAGTGGCAAGGCAAAAGATATAGGCTCAGCAGCAGTATTAACCATGCTTGTCACAGCGCTCTTAGTCTGGAGCATTATCCTGATCTAAATTGGAGTCAGCTTTATGCGTATTTTATTGGTCGAAGATGATCAGTTGCTTGCGCAAGGTCTGATCGTTGCGCTTGAACGATTGCACTATCGCGTAGAGCATTGCATCTCAGGGAAGCAGGCTTTGCAGGCTGCTCAAAACAGTACATTTGATGTAATGATCCTCGATCTTGGCTTGCCTGATGGGGTCGCACTGCCGGTGATTAGAACTCTCAGGTCCGCACAACTATCACTGCCAATATTGGTGCTGACCGCGTGGGATCATCTGGAAACCAAAATTGAAGCGCTGGATGCCGGAGCTGACGATTATGTGCTTAAACCCTGTGATGTCAGAGAAATTGAAGCGCGCTTGCGGGTCATTCTTAGACGGCATCAGCAGCGACATCAGGATATTCTGGTGAGTCATGAACTTTTGTTAGACATCCAGCGACATAGCTGCACCTTTAAAGATAAGCCCGTCCACCTGACCAGTCGTGAGTTTTTGCTACTCAAAGAGCTGATGTTACATCAGGGAAAAATTGTCTCCAAGCAGCATTTGGAGGAAATCAACACAGGTTGGAATGGTGATAACGAGGGCAACTCGTTGGAAGTCCATATTCACAATATTCGAAAGAAAACCGCCGCTTATGTGATTAAAACAATCCGCGGTTTTGGTTACACACTGAAGAATCACGATGAAAATTAAAAGTTTGCGCCGCATGCTGCTTCTAAGCATTAACGGCGTCATTTTGCTGTTGATGAGCGTGACCGGCGTCAGTACTTTTTATAGCACTCACCACGAATTGGATGAGTTATTTGATGCGCAGCTTGCCCAGTATGCAAGGTTGGTCCGTCACTTGTTACTCGAAAGAACAGTTGCTACCTCCGTTTCAAATACCGTTATTGAAGTGCCGCGGATTATTGAAGATGGAATCGAGCGCACTTCTGCACAGGAGCGCCACCCAGAAGGGCACAAATATGAGAGTAAAATTGCTGTCCAGGTATGGAGTCAGGACGGGCAGCTACTGTTGCGCTCTGCGAATGCCGGCACGCATCCATTGCAACCAATGGAAGTCGGTTATCATGTTGTCAATTTTGATGGCTATGAATGGGTTGGCTTTAGCTTATTTGCTGAAGACTTAAAGGTCTGGGTATTTACAGCACAACGTGAGGATGTTCGTGGTGAACTCAGCTTTCATCTAACCATTGACCAGTTATTACCACTTAGTTTTGCTGTAATTCCCATTTTTATACTGGTGTGGCTGACAGTCTATTTGGGAACAAGGCCAATCAACGAATTATCCGAAAGACTTGCCGGCAGTGATCCTGCTGATTTAAAGCCTGTAAAAATGGAATTACCCAGAGAGCTGCAGCCTATTCAGCATGCGGTGAATACTTTGCTGGGTGAACTCAAATCTTACATAGCACAAGAAAAACGGTTTATCGCCGATGCATCCCATGAACTTCGAACGCCCCTTAGCATTCTTCAGCTTCACACTGATAACTTAGCCAAATCGCAATCAATGGATGAGATTATGTTGGCAAATGAAGCTATCCAAAAAAGTACTAAACGCCTGTCACATTTGGTTTTCCAACTGATGGAAATGCAGAAGCTAGAGCATTTAAGTCATCTGGACAAAAGGCAGATACCGTTGTTAGGAATGATTTCCGATGCGATGGCACAAATCGATGGCAAACACCTTGATAATGTCTGCTGGGATATTCACGTTGGCTCAGAAGTCATATTGTTTGTTGAACCCGCCCTATTTCAGTGCGTCTTGCGCAATCTGCTGGACAATGCAGCAAAATATGCCCGTCCAAATAGCGTGGTCCAGGTGGTATATTCGGAAATGCTCACGCAAAACAAACTGACCATTACTAATCAGTTCCCCGATAATTCGAAGCCTGAACTGAAGAGATTGGGAGAGCGTTTTTTCCGGCATGCAGCTCATCAGGATATCGCCGGGTCTGGTCTTGGGTTATCCATAGTACGAAAAGTAGTAGAACTCCATCGAATGAATTTGGCATGGCATATTAGTGATGATAATTACTTCAGCGTTGTGTTAGAAATCCCTGAAAATGTCGTTTAGTTGACGAGTGGTGGGAGTATAGTGGTCTACTCATTCAGGCCTTTTTTTCATATCTGACTTTATAAATACAGGATGCTCGCTGTTTTAACGTTCTGGCAATACGCCGATCTCTCAAGTTTTCGAACGCTGCAGTTCACTTTCAGAGGCAATCATGTCCGCTTTCTGTGAAAAGCTGCGATTCGACCATCTCTATTACCATCCTCAGCGATTGGCACTTAGCCGCCTATGGTGGGCTGACGATAAGATTGCTTAGCCTACTGGTAAGGACACGCTTCTTGCTCTGGTTTAAAGCTGTTGCAGGATATAACTGCTATCGCCTTTCGTTCATTTATTGAACTAACCACTAATTAGATCCGATAACGCCATGAATCGTAGTCAGCTTATTGATAAACGGATTAACTACAAGAAGATGCCAATTTCAAGTCAACATACGTAAGTCCCGCACAGCACCTGGGACACACAAAAATCAACTTCTGCTGCGGCAGCACCGACAGTCCGTGACCAAGTAATTCAATGAGGTCAATGATCCCTGACTCTGGCGAAATGTCGGCATCTGCTGATTTCAGCAGTATGGTTCTAGTCCCGAACTCCTCCAGATAGCAACACCATCCGTCAGAGAAATCACCGCTCAGTGACGTTTTGGTTACTACCACTGGTCGATCGTTTGCCAGACCATATGAATATGCCAGTCGACTGATATCAATCAACACCAGTCCGTTTAATCCCTTACGTTCATGCGCAGGAACCGCAGTGTAGATATCCATGTGAAGTCCTCACGAATCCAGACGGGGCCCACCGGTATTGGCAACCCACCACTCGCAAAACTCACGCACTGGGTGCGTATAGTCGTCCGGCGCATTCACCAAAAACCACTCCAACACGTGCCGGCAGATCTCGTGGAACCAGTAATTTCCCCAAAAATACGAAAATTCACGCTCGAACCCGGGGTCTCGGTGATGGATTAAAAAGGCCGAGATCCCAGCAAACAAATATTCCGCGCTTGCGAGTGGGCAGATGACCCGCGGTGTTCCAATGTAATCAAACGATAGGGAATACCCAAATAATAACATCGCCGGAATACATCCAAGGTGCGCCAAATGCTGGCAGAATGCCTGCTGTTCGACGGTTTCGAGTGGAAAAAAACCGATCTCACCTTGCTTCGTATATGGGTACAGAAACCGGTTGTGGGACCGATCTTGTTTAATCCCCCGAGCGATTTCATGTAACTGGTCTTCTGACACCAGATTTCCGAGCCAACAGAGCTGCGTTTTTAATTCCATGATTGTATCCACCACATCACTTTGTTCGATGTTCCTGCTCTGTAGTTTTGTGTATCATCCGTTCATCACAGGAGAACAATATGATCCGTTACTACCTACGTCGTTGCATGGACGATTACGAGTTCAAAAACGACACAACACTCACGATCATCCAACTGGCAGAGGCGACAGGGATCCACAGAGCCACTTTGTCAAAAATGTTGCACGAGCGTGGCAGTAACCTGACGACAGATGTCATCGACCGGCTGTGCACATTTTTCGACGTTCCAGTCCAGCAGCTGATGGAGCATGTTCCATCCGAGCAGGACCATTAATCACACCAAGAACCAATACAGCGCTCCAGGTGATGCCGCAGCTCGTGAGCGATCTGCTCCGTTGAAAACGAATCCAATCGCTGTTCACAACAAATGGATTTCCGCATCCAGGCGATCAGGGCCTCACGGTTAGTGCGCTCTTCACCTGTGCCACAGGCCATAATCAGCTGCCGCCCACATGGGTCAATGTTCAGTGCAGCTAACAGTGACTCGACAACGTTCTGAATACGCCGCGAGAGTTTTTGCCGTTCTTGCATGTTGATAAACATGCTCATGGTCGTGATTTCTGTCATTTGTACGCTCCCCTCAGAGCAAGTTTCAAATGCAATACCTTGATAAACACGTACACCGCATCACGTGACAGTATTCCTAGCTCCTGCGAAAACCATACTATTCAAAGTGGTCGCGGATGCCGGTATTTCGTCACAAATGCAGATGGTTGATTTGATGTGGGGGGGCTCTGGGTCTCATGAATGGCGCTCCTAGTGGGGCCATCCATGGCGTTCAATGCTATTGGGTCTGAGGTCTCTTGGCAGGTCACCTCACTAAGAGTGTAGACAATGATTGACGTATGTCAATTTTAATCGACATTATTTTATCGATTTTATGTTATTCTTCTTCCTTGCTGCATATTTGAGGCTCTCTTGAATGGGTTTCTCAAAAGCATCAGGTTGTAGCCCCTGTTTGGCGATGTTATGCAGGAACGTCGCAAACCTCAGCTCATACAGTCTCAACTTCTTTTCAAGTGCGGCATTCTGCTCCTCTAATTGAGCACACCTTTTTTCCAGCTCGGTAGGTTTCATTTTGCTGACAGGATCGATGGCTACTTGAGCACCCCGAAGCTTTCGTAACGCCTGCTTCGCCTCGTGATACGCTTGGAAAATACGGGGATTCTTACCCAGAGTTTGATAAGGAAGACCGCAGACACGCTCCAAATCCTGCCAGCCGAATCGTTCGCCCAGCACCCCGCTTGCATAGGTGTTGCAAAGATGCACAAGCTTGTCGACCACAGCATCAGTTAATTTCACGGTTGGCATCAATACTCCTTAATACCGGCGCAAAGCGCCGGCAACAGCTTAAGTTGGTTTAAAAGGCTTCACAGCTATCGCGGCCATTGGGGAAAATCGCCACGATTTGCCCTACTTCGTACCGGTCATCCTGTTCAATCGACAATGCTGCATCGCATCCCGCAAGGAGTCGCTGATGGTGTGCTAACCACACATGGGCGTTCGTCAGACCGTCGTCCGTATCAAACTGCGCTGCCGCAACTTGCAACTCTGCTTCAGCCTTCATCTCATGGAGTCGTGCAATTTCTAGCGGATTGCCTTTTTGCCTGCGGTAATGTTTGCATTTGTTGAGGCAGGCATAGTGTTTGCCGCAAGGCTCTTGCGTGTAGTCATGCCTGCAGCGGCCAATACGCATTACATGGCTTGAGCCTCTGGATTCGAGCTCCGCCATCAATTCCTCAGGCCCAAGCAACGGAAACCGACTGATCAACCCAACGACCTGACTGGCATCCAGCTCGTTATTTTTCGATTCAAATTTTGGTGCAAATTTCGCCTGGAATTCATGCAGCTTCCTCGCCCCCTGAACAGCGAGATGCTCTGATGATGAGTGGTCATACCATTCGTTATCGCGAACGCCTGCACGCAGAAAAAATTTGGCGATATCTTCCTGATCAAACTGGGCTGATTGCTGTAAGACGGTATTCAGCAGGTGCCTGAATTGATGTGTTCGAATACCGCCTGGTTCGAGGACCAACCCATCAAATTGATAGCGTTCAAATAAAGTCTCGATCCGCTTTTCTTCTTTTGACAGCCGGCTGATATAGTTACGCCCCCGGAAAGCGTCCTGGATCTGCGTACCTGACACCGGAATGGGGAACATTTTGATTGAGCCTCTGCTGTGCTCAAACTTGAACTGCAGCGTCAAGAGGTCCCAATAATTAATCATCCTCGCCTGTGGACCAAAGCCATCAGCGACCGATTTCAACTCCTCTCGATACGCACGGGATACTCCCTGATGAATATCCCGAATACAGAAGGTTGTGCGTTTGGGGGCCGAGCTGATGTGTCGGGTAATGCCAAGGCGCCCGAGCTGTGTGATCAAATTAGACGTTTTCTCTAATTTGAAATGTGCGGCGAGATCTGTGGCGAGAACAATCTCATCTTCGTCAAATCCATCCAACGCAGGCCAGTACGACTCATTGAGTAGCATTAATGCATAATACCGGGCTTCAGTACTCAGAGCCTTCAAACGATCAACCGCGAGAAACACGGTGTCGGTAAGACTATTGGGGATAATTTTTGAATCCCATACAAACCGCTTTCGAGCCAATACGCTCATGCGCAACATTTTCCCGACCCGACCGTCAAAGGTAAGTTCAAGAGGTGCCGATTCGTATTCCTCTTTACTCGGGATACATCCCACATGTAAACCGCAGAATTCGTCCATCCGAAGACCGGTGCACAGTGAAACGATCCCCATACAGACATGTATTTTGTCCGATGGTTGCAGTTCGTCGTAATGTTTCCACAGCGCTGCTAAATGAGTCAGGTAGGCGGATTTAGGGAGCTGCTCGGCTTCTTGAAGCGACGTCTTTTGGCGGACATGACGTTGCTCTGTCCCACCTGTTTTATCGGGCCTGGGGATTGGATTGTGCCATTCAAACACCATGCAAAGACCAAACAGGTTCAGTTTGTCGGCAATAGCGCTCAGATGCTCACCGGTCCGATATAGTGTGGACTCGGCTTCATTCCGATCCATAGCCATTTTCATCGCGAGATCAAAGTGAAGCCCATTGATCTGGTGGATCGCCTGAAGCTGATGCTCTGTAAACACGTGATACAGATATCGGAATGCACGGATCCATACCATGTGCGCATCATGTGTTATTGCGCGACCAAGATGGTTTAACACGATGATCCCTTTCACGAGATCTCGAAACGGCTGCGTAAAAGGCTCCTGCTCCTCCGCAGCTATTTTCTTCTGTTTCCCCAAGCCGTTAAAACGGGTGAAAAGAACATTGCTATCGTGTGAGACTCGCCGAGCCGATTGTGTTGACTCGTATTCAGAGATCTCCCACACATTCGTCGACCAGTCGACCGATGGAAAAACGTGGCGAATTTGTTTCTGGCAATAGAACACAAATTTCTCATAGTGTTCCACCTTAGAGTCATCGTGCGCCCAAAGTTGCTTCAACTCTGCGGGAATGACGTCAAGTTTTAACAGTGCATTTGACTTACTCATGGCACGCCTCCAATGTGTTGACTAATTCTTCGCATGCTTTGATGTGTGGGGCATTGAGTAGCTCTGGAGGCGCATCTTCGCCAAAGCAGACTTTGACATCTGCTTTCATACTGTCCAGCACCTCACGATGGCGCGTTGGGTCATTACAGGCTTCGAACTTCGGACACACATAGCAGGCGTTAGGTGGAGTCAAATCACATGGCGCCCCTTTAGCACACATGCCAATACCAACCAAACGACGCAATTTGTCAGGCCCAAAAACAGTATTGGGTACCGTTTGGCTGATCAACGTCGTGAGGTTGATCTGACCTTTGAAGTAAGACAAAATGTCTTTGAATTGCTCCTGAAACACTCGGTCAAGCTTCTGAGCAAAGGACAATCCCAGCTGGTAATACACCATGACATGCTGGAGATCCTCATGGTCCAACAGTTCCGCTAACTCGATAATAGGGACACCGGTCGCTGCTGCGCGGGTTGCGAATGTTTTACGTAACCGCCGCGGCGTTATTTTGAGATCAAAAGGCATTTTGCCGTCCCGGACTCGAACCGTGTTAATCACACCAAACATCTTCTGCAACATTTTTACGACAGAATCTGATGGAAGGTTTTGGAGGTAAGGCAGATGCACGCGACGTTCCTCGTACCGCTTTTTGATTTTCCAACGCGAAATTGCAAAAATTGGCTGTTTAGCGAATGGCGGGATGTCTCCACCAATGTCCGCAAACATCGCAGAAAGCTGCGCCACTTCTGATTCCTTGTGATGCATGTATTTTTCCAGCATTTCACCAAGAAACGTGGGCAGTTGCCGGGATTTGAACCGCGACCGAGGTAATTCATGTCGTTTCTTCACTGAAGGAACGTTCAGAACGTAGGTCTTCTCGCCGCTGTGCTGGTCGACATTAATTAAGAAGTCCGAGTTCATGAGCAGCACTAATTGCTTGCTCCGAAGTCCAAGACTGATCAATAGCCATGCGCTCAGAAGCCCCCGGTAACTGTCATGGGAGACATCGATTTGAGCCTCCCTCAAAACCTGGTGCAACGCATCCAACTCTTGTGCAGTCAGCGGACTTCGATGGGGGAAATAGCTGAGGACATCGGCCCCTTTCAGGTTTCCCCGGAATTTGAATACACCCAGTGCTTGGGCTGTCTGGTATTCAAATGTCGAGAGACCCATCCGGTAGCTGCGCCGATACCAGTACCGCAGTGCATTGAGCGCATATTCATTTGATTGAGATCGATTGACATAAATGTAATCAATAAGCTGCTCACTCAATACATCGGTGAGAGATTCTTCCCCCACATCTTCCCAATCGCATTGAGAGAGGAAATGAACAATAGCAGAGAACATACTGCCCACCGTCAGCGGGGATTTGCCAGGTAACTGGCGTGCAAGAAAATACTTCAGGTTGTTGAGCAACTCATCCGGTAGTGGAGTTGCCGTTTGAGCTCTTACCTCGTGTTCATCCTCAACATCGACATCAAAAAAATCACGTTGCAGATTTTTTGGAGGATTAACTTTGGTCGTGAGTCGCTCAAAGTTGAGCACTTCAGACGCTGTTTCCCCGATTCTCCAAACGTCGCGAGATGTATCAACCGACCGGAGTCTTGCTTGAACAACAGGGATGTTAAATGGAGTGTAAGGACGGCGTTCAATGAACGGCAGACTGCGGACTTCACGCTCAGAAGAGCGAGCAAAACGATCAAACTGCATCATAGTCATTTCTCTCGGCAAATAGACTACTCATGACATTCAATAGAACATCATCCAGTCATTGAGCATGTTTGTGACTGCTCTAACGACCAGGTAGCCTAGGAATCGCCAGACGAACCAAAGGCCCATCGGCTATTTTTCGCTTCACCAGACCAAACTCCGGTTTAGCGACCCTCGTGAACCTTTAAGGTTCGCGCGTCTGCCAAGATGTAATTAACTAACGTACCCAATATAAAATGGTTGATGCCTTACCCTAATCACACTGTTGTACTGATTAGGCGCTTTCAAGGTTACCGCTTTGTCGGTCAGCCCTTTGAGAATTTTTTACCTTCTGTCCGTTACAGTGAGTGTATTGTCAAATACACCGCCCTTTTTGCATTTGCCTGATAGCGACAAATGGTTTCTGGAGGATTTTTTGGTAGCTCCAGTAACACCAGCAAGTGAGGGAACTCACCGGTCGAATTTAACAATAAGCTCATCGTGAAGTTTTAGCAAGGCCAAGTGTGCTGAAAATATGATTTGTTTCGCTGCGTAATGTTCATACTGATCACTGGTTGATGACCAGCCCCCCATATAACGCAGGATCTTCTTGCACTCTTCTTCGTTGTCTTGCTTGACGTCCAAGAGCCGCATTAAATCCTCTATCGTTGTATAACGGAAACGGTGCGCCTGAATATCCGAAAACACCGGCTTGTCCGCATTTCCGACGGATTCAATACGAGACAAAATTTTATAAAACCCACCGATACTCAGCGGTGCAGGTCGATTATCAGAATTGAGAAACAGAAAGGCCGCAGCCCGCTGCGCATTACGCCCCCGATATCGTCGGCCCGTTTTGATATAGTGATCAATCCTCATCGCCAGCTTTTCTGAAATAGGCAACTTTCTTGAGGTCGTCTTGGCATCTGGCGGTATGCTGCGGGGATCTTCATTGAGGTATACGTTTTGATTGACCACCAGAAAGTGCAACATGCCGTAACTCACGTCCATCTCTGTCACAACAGCGTCACAACGGAGGGACAGCAATTCGCCGACTCGGATCCCTGTTTCGAAGAGCAGATTGATGATTAACCAGTTTCGTTCACGAACCCGCAACTGGAACGGATTTTTTTCATTCAATGGGTGGACCAATTCTAGCATGGCTTGTCGTTCAGTATGTGAGAATCCTTCACGTTTAGCAGGAGGAATCACCACGTAATGAGCTGCTAAAAAATCGAACAAATCTTCAATCCAGGAAAGCACTCGTATCAGATAGGGTTCCGCCTCAAGACGGGTGTCACCGTATGTTCGCGCAAGAAAGCGAAAAAAAGTCCGGAGCTCCCGGCATCGGTCCTTATAAGTATCAGCACCGACATACGGATCGTATTCATCAGGTTCAGCCCGTAAGCGGAGTTTGAACACCAGTGAATTCTGCTCAGCATATGTGAAGCCTTCGCCCGACCGGATCCGGTCAAACAAATCGATTTTTAATTCCCGTGCCCAATTCAAAATCAGTATCACGGTTCTGGCCCGACGCTGCTTTGTGCTAAAGGCCTGATTGATTATCTGTGCGAAGTAATGATTGGGTAGGATCGGAGGAAGATCATGCTCATCATCGATGAGGACTTGCCGCTCTCCATTGACCAATACTATCTGACCTAAAGCATACGTCATCTTGATACCTCCTGGTGTGCTTGCCAGGACTGTAGCACTGTCTTTTGAAAAGTCAAAAAACTAAGTTAAAACATGAACATACTTTTATTATGTTACAAGTATTTATTGGAAAACCTGAAAAGCAGGCCAAACAAGCACGTCATGAGGGGCGACATTGAAGGGGGGAAAAGTAAATAAAACTTTTATAATAATGCATGACTTTTTGACGAAAAAATCCCCGCCAAAGCAGTCAAATTTTTACGTTATAAAATAAAAGGTGTAGAATCGGCAGATGTTAATGATTTGTTTGATTACACTTTTTCAAAGTAAAAAACGCAGGTAAGTGTTTGAATTCACTCATTACCTGCGTTAAATATTATACTTTTACGTTATATTATTATAAAGGTTTAAGTCAAAACGGAATATCGTCATCAAAATCGATCGACGGTTCCATTGGTGCGCGGTTTTGCTGGCCAAAACCACCTTGCGCTGGCTGGTTAAAACCTTGCTGCGCCGGGGCCTGATTGTAGGCCGGCTGGGCTGGTTGTTGGTTGTACGCAGGCTGAGGCGGCGCCTGGTTATAAGCTGGTTGTGCCGGAGCCTGATTGTAAGCAGGCTGAGGTGGTGCCTGGTTATAAGCCGGTTGTGGCGGAGCCTGATTGTAGGCCTGCGGTGCAGCTGGCTGGTTGTAGCTTTGCTGCGGCGCTTGTTGTGGACGGGCCTGACCTTGCATGGCACCTGGTTGTGGTGAGAACACCGCACCTAACCGGGCATCGAGAATTTCAATCGACAGGTTTAAACCGTTGGCGCCCTGGAACTGACGGATACGCTGCTTGTCACCGGAAACTTCGATAATGGCACCTTCAACCAGCGCTTGCTGATAAAACTGAATTTGTGCCGGCGCTTTGGCAAACACCACGGCTTCATAGTTACACCATTGTTCAGTTTTGCTTTCGCGGTCGTAGTACTTCACACCTAAACGCAAACCAAAACCAGTGGACTCGCCTGCCTGAAATTGTGATGCGGCTTTGTTTAATTTGCCGGTTACCGTTGTTGCCATTGCTGCTCTACCTTGTTGTGAATTGAACTGAAACGTGCTGCCGCTGTGCCTTCGTCGACGGGAGGTGCCCGCTTGTTGTCGTCGCCGGTGGTTGCACCAGCGCGCAATCGCCAGCCGCAGCTGTTCAGTGTGTAAATTTCCCTGGGATCGTTAACCTGATGTAAACATAAGTCAGGAGCGAACCACCACATCGTCTCTATGAAAGTTGAACTAACTATAAAGTTGTTTCAACCAATTACTTTGAATAACCTGTAAATATACCTGTTCATTCAGCCAAAAGGCTTCAGGCATTCGCTTCCGGAACCACGCCGGTCGCCAGCAAATCCTGCGCCTGCTGTAGGTTAAATGCGCCGTGAGCGACCTTTAAATAACAACGTTGTTCGGCCACTACCACCGTAGCTTCCTGCACCCCGTCTAACTTACTGAGCAACTCCGCATAATGCCTGGCGGTCTGGTCATTGGGTACCATCACGGCAAAGGACAAGCGTTGCGCCCGTGCCGGTACTTGCATAGTTCTGGCAATAATAAGCCATAGTAAACCAATTCCGGCAGCCACCGCAAATACCATTACCAGCCCATAATAACCGGCAATACTGCCACCAATCACCCCACCGAGGAAGGCGCCGAAAAACTGTGCGCTGGCGTAAATACCCATGGCGGTGCCTTTTTGACCGGCCGGGGCAATTCGCGAAACCAGTGCCGGCATACTGGCTTCTAAATAGTTAAAACCAACAAAAAACAGTAACAAACCGGCGATGGTCCAACTGAGCTGCTGGCCATTAATCATTAACAACAAACTTACAATCAGCAAGCCAATCGCGAATAAAAAGTAACTTTTTTCTTGCTGACGGCGCATTGCCATAATCATCAACGGCACCATCAATACAAAAGCTGCCACCAACACCGGTAAATACACCTGCCAATGCTCTGGCGATTCAAGATGCAGATCAATCAGTTGCTGCGGCAGCACCACAAAAATGGCGGTCAGCAGTAAATGTAAAATCATCACACCGGCATTGAGTTGCAATAATTGCCGATGCCGGAATAAATCAATTATAAAACCCGGTTTAGCCAAAGCTTCGCTATCGCGGGCCTGATTCACTGCTTTTGGCACTAAAAAGGTAACAATCAACACCCCGGATACGGCCAGCACTGCGGTAAACCAGAAAATACCAGCAAGCCCAGCGGCTTCGGCAATCAAGGGCCCAGCGACCATGGCCACCGCAAAAGACAAACCGATGGTCATCCCAATCACTGCCATCACTTTGGGTCGTTGCTCTTCGCGGGTTAAGTCGGCAGCCAGCGCCAGTACTGCGCCGGAAATGGCGCCCATGCCTTGTAACACGCGGCCAAAAGTCACCATATAGACCGAATCAGCCAGCGCCGAAACCACCGAACCAACCGCAAACAAGCCAAGGCCCAGCAGCATCACCTGATGACGGCCCCAACGATCCGATAACCAGCCCATCGGAATTTGTAATACGGCTTGGGTCAGGCCATAAGCACCAATGGCCAGGCCAATCCATAACGGAGAAAAGCCAATCAAGTCCTTGCCGTAAATGGCAAAGACCGGGATCAGCATAAATAAACCTAACATCCGAAAAGCAAACACCAGCGCCAACGAGATGGCGGTGCGCCGTTCCAGTGCTGTTAAATGTTGCATCAATGATTCTCGAAATGAAAACGCCGTTGACTGCGGATTTGAACTTGAGACTCTGCAGTGCGGCCGACGATAAAAGGCGGCATTGTAGCACAGCAGTTTCGCCGCAGGTATGTTGACAAACAATCAAGCTGCCGCGATTTCAACCCGGCTGCGGCCCAAATCTTTCGCACGGTACAAGGCTTGGTCGGCACGTTTAAGCTGGCTGGCGAAGTCATAATCAGGGCCAAAATTGGCGATGCCGATGCTGATCGACAGTGTTTGTGAACTTTGCGCCAGTATTGGCAGTTGTAAGGTGTTGACTGCCACCAATAACCGGTCCGCCACCCATGCTGCTTGTTCGAGTGACGTTTGTGGCAGAAACAGTAAAAACTCTTCACCACCAAAACGCGCTAATACATCACTTTCCCGCAGTTGTAGCGCTAACGCATCCGCCACTTCTACCAACACCAGATCGCCGACATCGTGGCCGTGCACATCGTTGATCTTTTTAAAGAAATCCAAGTCGATCATCAGAAGCGCAGCATGTTGCTGTTTACGCTCTAAATAAGATAAACAAGCTCGAATTGATTCCAACATCCCCCGTCGATTTAATAAGCCAGTCAGTGGATCGCGTAGCGCCTCGCCTTTTAGTTTTAATTCGGTTTCTTCCATATAACTGGTAATGGCAAATATGCCATAAGCGACCATCACGCCAGGCCAAATCACTTGGGTGACCAGCAAACTGGAAAACAACCATTCCGGTGCGAAAAGCAATAACACCGAACGACTGGCACACACTAACAACCACACCAGCATGGTACCAACATAAAGTTGATCGGAAAAAGTCCGCGGCCGTTTTTTAAACCAGAATAACCAGCAAACCGGGGCGATAGCCAAGGTGCTAAACAGAGTTTGTCCATGTAATACATAGGGTTGCAAACCATGCACCGCAAAATAACTGTAATAACTGCCGTGCAGCACCATGCCACTGATCACCAACGGCCATTTCACGGTTAAACCTGCACGGCGCATCGCAAATGCCAGCACCAGCCAGATGTTGATTGAAGATGTGATACAAGACAACGCCAGAGTCAGCGGCTGATCTTGCCAGACATAAAACAACCAACTGAGCGAATCAAAGAAGAATAAAAACTGCAATAACAACAAGCTTTGCCGATGTTGTACCTGCAAATGAATACGGAAACTGGCGAGGAAAAAAACCACACCAATTTGGGACATCCCTAAACTATAAATTTGTTCTGCAGTCATCAGGGCCGGACAGAAAATCGGCGGATAAACTCAGATTAGTCTCGTGTCACACCGAACGCAACCAACAATAAAAAGGGCAACAAACAAACCTACCTTTGGGGTCAGAGTACGACTCTGACCCCAAAGGTTTTCGGCAGGACTATTTTGTCACCGGCTCCACCTTGCCAAATTGCATGTGTTTATATACAGTATTCAGAGCCGTTGTGGTGCCATCTGTGTTGCAAATAATCGCAGCCAGCACTGATCTGACAGGCCACTGCTGTCATACTGGCTGTTTTAGCTACACATTTTGAAAACCGTGGCACCCGCCGCCTGTTGTTCCGTCAGCCTGTGAATCGCGGGCCTTAGAGACTGTTATGGACAAAATTGATATTCGTGGTGCCCGCACCCACAACTTAAAAAACATTTCGCTGCAAATTCCGCGCGACAAACTCATTGTGATCACCGGTTTGTCCGGCTCCGGCAAGTCCTCTTTGGCATTTGATACGCTGTACGCCGAAGGGCAGCGCCGTTATGTCGAGTCTTTGTCAGCTTACGCGCGGCAGTTTTTAAGTCTGATGGAAAAGCCCGATGTCGACCATATTGAAGGCCTGTCACCGGCTATTTCGATTGAGCAAAAGTCTACCTCGCATAACCCGCGTTCCACCGTCGGCACCATTACCGAAATTTATGATTATCTACGATTATTATTCGCCCGGGTTGGCGAGCCTCGTTGTCCAACCCACGATTTACCTTTAGCGGCGCAGACCATCAGCGAGATGGTCGACAAAGTAGTGGCCTTTCCCGAAGGCACCAAGTTAATGGTGCTGGCGCCAGTGGTGCAGGAGCGTAAAGGGGAACACGTCAAAACGCTGGAAACCTTAGCGGCGCAAGGTTATATCCGCGCTCGCATTAACGGCGAAATTTGTGATTTATCCGATCCACCAAAACTCGATTTACATAAAAAGCACACCATTGAAGTGGTGATCGACCGGATTAAAGTGCGCGAAGATATTAAGCAGCGCCTCGCCGAAAGTTTTGAAACGGCGCTGGAACTGTCCGGTGGCATCGCCAAAGTAGCACCAATGGATGTAGAGCCAGGCCAAAGCACGGATGAGCTGATTTTCTCCGCCAACTTTGCCTGTCCGACCTGCGGTTATTCCATGGCTGAACTCGAGCCGCGGCTGTTTTCCTTTAACAATCCGGCCGGCGCCTGTCAGGCTTGTGATGGCCTTGGCGTGAAACAATATTTTGACGCCAACAAAGTGATTGTAAGCTCAGAGCTTAGTCTGGCCGGTGGCGCCATTCGCGGCTGGGATAAACGCAACTTTTATTATTTCCAAATGTTAAAGTCACTGGCCGAGCATTATGGTTTTGATGTGGACGCGCCTTTTCACAGTTTGAAAAAAGAGCATCAACAAGCCATTTTAAGTGGTAGTGGCCGCAAAGAAATTGAGTTTAAATACCTGAACGATCGTGGTGATATTGTCCTTAGAAAACACCCGTTTGAAGGCATTTTGCCAAATATGGAGCGGCGTTATCACGACACTGAATCCAACGCGGTGCGTGAAGAACTCTCCAAATATCTGGCCAGCCAGTGTTGCCCGGTGTGCGACGGCTCGCGTTTACGCGAAGAAGCCCGTCATGTGTTTATTGGCAAAACTACCTTGCCGCACATTGTCGAGCTGTCGATTGGCGATTGCCACCAGTATTTCAGCAAGCTCAGCCTGATTGGCCAACGCGCACAAATTGCCGAAAAAATCCTCAAAGAAATTCAGGATCGACTGATGTTTTTGGTCAACGTTGGCCTGAACTATCTCAATCTTTCAAGAAGCGCGGAGACGTTATCGGGTGGTGAAGCGCAGCGTATTCGCCTGGCCAGCCAAATTGGCGCTGGTTTAGTCGGCGTGATGTACGTGCTGGACGAACCTTCAATTGGCCTGCACCAACGTGACAATGACCGTTTGCTTGGCACCTTAACGCACTTACGTAATCTAGGTAACACGGTCATTGTGGTCGAACACGACGAAGACGCGGTACGTTTAGCTGATCACATCATCGACATTGGACCGGGAGCCGGGGTGCATGGTGGTTATGTCGTGGCGCAAGGCACCTTGGCCGATATCGAAGCGGCTGAAGAGTCTTTGACTGGCCAGTATTTGTCCGGTAAACGCAAAATTGCTATCCCGGAAAAACGCCATGTCGGTAAAAAAGGCAAAGAGCTGAAAGTTCTGGGTGCCACCGGCAATAACCTGAAGAACGTCGATTTAACCATTCCTTTTGGCGTAATGACCTGTATCACCGGCGTTTCAGGCTCGGGTAAATCGACGCTGATCAACGACACCCTATTTCGGGTGGCGCATAAAGTGCTGAACAAAGGCGAAGGCGATGACCCGGCGCCGCATCGTGCCATTGAAGGGTTGGAGCACTTTGATAAATGCGTTGATATCGACCAAAGCCCAATTGGCCGGACGCCACGTTCCAACCCGGCCACGTACACCGGTATTTTCACTGCGGTGCGTGATTTATTCGCCGGTACCCAGGAAGCACGTTCGCGTGGTTATCAGGTCGGACGTTTTAGCTTTAACGTCAAAGGCGGTCGCTGTGAAGCCTGTCAGGGCGATGGCGTAATCAAAGTCGAAATGCATTTTCTGCCGGACGTGTATGTGCCTTGTGATGTCTGCAAAGGCAAACGCTACAACCGTGAAACGCTGGAAGTTAAATACAAAGGCAAAAATATTCATGAAGTGCTGGAGATGACGGTTGAAGATGCTTATGGTTACTTTGAAGCCATTCCAGCGATTGCCCGCAAACTGAAAACGCTGATGGATGTCGGATTAACCTATATCCGGCTGGGTCAGTCCGCCACCACCTTGTCTGGCGGCGAAGCACAACGGGTAAAACTGGCACGCGAACTGTCAAAACGCGACACCGGCAAAACGCTGTATATTCTCGACGAACCAACTACCGGCCTGCATTTTTACGACATTCAGCAGTTGCTGAACGTGCTGCATAAACTGCGTGACCACGGCAATACCATTGTGGTCATCGAACACAACCTCGACGTGGTGAAAACCGCCGATTGGGTAGTCGATTTAGGTCCGGAAGGCGGTGATGGCGGCGGTGAAATTCTGATCGCCGGCACCCCAGAACAAGTGGCCGCCTGTGAAAAATCGTACACCGGCCAATATATGAAGCCGCTACTGTTAAAATAAAAATGCGATTAGGAACCTGTGGGGTCAGAGTCATGACTCTGACCCCACAGGTTCCTATTGATTCCACCCATTTCTTGCAAGCTTAACCATCAGCAGATGAAACCCTTATGAAAAAACTCTCCGCCGTCCAACTAAAACAACAAGCTGCGGTGCTTGCTGCCGTCGAAGCACTGGAACAACAGGCTATCGCAGAACTATCGGGCACAGTACAAGGGTGGTTTAGCCTGGAATATGAAGCCTTTCCAATGTCGTTATTGGTCCGGCTACAGTTTAATTCCGATGAAGCGCTAGCCGCCGCTCAACCCCAATTACTGGTCTGGCAAAAACGCTTCAGTGGCTTGATGCTGAAAAAGGGCGTGGTTCTGAAAGATATGCGTAAACATCTGGTGTTTACTTGTTTGGGGCCGGAGGATTAATAAGTGGTTGGTCGTGATTAAGCCACGCAGTTTTCAATAGTAAAACTCTGACTATACTCAAAGCCATAGCTGAATGGTGGGTTTGGGTGATCGCGTGGTAATGTCTAATCAAAGTACTCAACAACAGACGGATCAGAATGTCGGTCAATTAGAACACTTCGTCACTATTGGTCTGGCGCTGGCGCGACAAAGCGATCAAACCCTATTACTCGAACAAATTCTGCAAAGTGCGCAGCAGATTAGTAAAGCTGAAGGCGGCACCATTTACCGCTGCTACGACCAGCACCTGGAATTCGCTACTTTAATTAATCATCGGCTGGGTTTACATCAGGGCGGTACTTCTGGGGTAAGCCCACAACAAGCACCGATCCCGCTGCTGATCGATGGCAAACCCAATGCCAGTGCAGTGGTCGCGATGGCGGCGAACCAGCAACAACCGATCGCCATCGACGATGTATACGCCAGCCCTTTGGTCAATCAGCAAAAAGCCCGTGATTTTGATCAGCAAATGGGCTATCGCACTCAATCAATGCTCACGGTACCTTTGCTCGACCACCAAGCGGATGTCACTGGGGTGCTGCAGCTGATTAACTGCCTGGATGACACCGGCCAACCGCAGCCATTTCCAGAGGAAGTACAGCGGCAAGTGCTGGCACTGGCTTCTTTGGCGGCAATGGTGATCACCAACAAACAGCTGGTGCGCGATCTGGAAAATCTATTTGAAGCTTTGTCACGGTTATTGGCACAGGCGATTGATGAAAAATCACCTTATACCGGTGGCCATTGCCGACGGGTACCTGCACTCACCATGATGTTGGCTGAGGCCTGCAGCGATACCACCGCAGGACCGCTGGCTGAATTTGTGATGACACCTGCCGATGTGCATGAATTGTCGGTGGCTGGCTGGCTGCATGATTGCGGCAAAATTGCCACGCCGGAATATGTGATGGATAAAGCCACCAAACTGCATGGTTTGCATGACAATATTACTTTAGTTGCCGCGCGTTTTGAAATTGCCGCCCGGGATATCGAACTCAATCCGCTGCTGGACGTCGCCAGCAAAGCACAACATTTAGAGCAGCTGCGGCTGGACTTAAGCTTTTTACGCAGCAGCAATATCGGTGGCGAGTTTATGTCGTGGGAACTGCAAAAGCGGGTGCGCGACATTGCCGACCGGTATCAAATCAGCATTGGTGGTGTAGCGCAGTCGGTGCTGACCACTGATGAAGTCACCAATATGTGTGTCGAACGTGGCACCCTAAACAATGAAGAGCGCCGCATTATCAATCGCCATATTGAAGTTACCATCGATATGTTGGAGTCTTTACCCTTTCCGAAACATCTGAAAAACGTACCTGAGTACGCCGGCGGACACCATGAAAAAATGGACGGCACCGGTTATCCACGAGGTTTGAAAAAAGAACAAATGTCGGTGCAGGCGCGGATCATGGCAATCGCCGACATTTTTGAAGCTTTAACGGCCAACGATCGGCCTTACAAAAAAGCCAAAACCTTGTCTGAGTCGTTACGGATCCTGGGTTATATGGCACAAGACCACCATATTGACGCCGATTTGTTCCGGGTATTTATTGCTGAAAAAGTATATCTGCGATTTGCGAACGAATTTTTGGGACCGGAACAAATCGATGACGTCGACTTTAACACCATCCCTGGCTGGCAATAATGAACAAATGCAAGTACTTGCAACTTGCTGGCTGCCACAAAGCATGAAATATTAGTCTTCTATCATTTGGAGTTAACCATTTGGGGTCAGAGTCGTACTCTGACCCCAAATGGTTGACTCCAAAAATTCGCGACAGCTTTGGCAATAAGGAAAATTACATGGCACACCAATGGCGCTTTTTTCGTTCCGGCGGTTTTGATCAGGTTCGGCTTGATCAAATTGCAGACTGGCAACATTTAAACGAGCTCGACCCAAAACTATGGGCGGCGCTGAGTTGCCCGGTCAAAGGGCTGGAATTTGATGCCCGCACCATGAGTTACCTTGATACCGACAACGACGGCCGGGTGCGGATTGATGAAGTGAAAACAGCGGTGGCCTGGGCATTGTCGGCGCTGCAACAGCCGCAAGTTCTGCTCAATGGTGAAGCTTTGCCATTAAGCGCCATCAATACCAGCACAGACGAAGGCCAAAAACTGCTGGCATCGGCTAAACGCATTTTACAGAACCTCGGTAAAGCCGACGCCAGCGCCTTAACCGTGGCTGATACTGCGGATATGGCGCAGATTTTCCCGGCTCATCAGCTCAATGGTGATGGCATTATCACCGAAGAATTAGCCGCAAGCGCTGAGCTAAAACAACTGATCAGCACCTTATTGGTGCTGGAAATTTCCAGTGTGGATCGCAGCGGTGCACCAGGGATTAATCAGGAACAGCTCGAGCAATTTGTCGCCGACGCGCAAGCCTTTACTGACTGGCAACAAAGTGGCCATGGCATCAGCACAGTGCTTGGTGCTGGCACCGATGAGGCTTTTCAGCTGCTCTGTGCAGTCGATGCCAAAGTCACCGATTATTTCACCCGTTGCCAGCTGGCGGCTTATGATTCCAACGCCACCACGCCATTAAATGGCGCGGCTGAAGATTATGCCGCCTTGTCGCGGCAGTTATTGTCACAAGCTACCTTAGACACCAGTTATTTACCGCTGGCGCAGATTAGCGCTGCAGGCAGTTTGCCTTTAGACAAAGGCGTGCATCCACATTGGGCCAGGGTGCTCGGTCGACTGGCCGAACTTGCCGCCGCCCTTTGGCCTGCAAAAACCAGCATCAATGCCAACGACTGGCAGCAATTAAAAGATGTGCTGCAGCCATACGCCGACTGGAAAGCGGCGCAACCTTCGACCAAAGCCAGCACGCTGGAGCCGGAAATTCTGGCTGCTTGCCTGAATGAGGCAACCTTGCAACAAGCTTATGCCCTGATGGCGCAGGATATTTCGCAGCAGGCCGAAGCGGAATCGGTGCTCGATGTCGACAAGTTAGTGCGTTATCAGCGCTATTTGCGCGATTTACTGCGCAACTTTGTCAACTTTGAAATTTTCTACAGTCTGGAAAAACCAGCCATTTTCCAAAATGGCCGCTTGTATCTGGATGGCCGCAGCTGCGATTTATGCCTGAACGTTAATGACGCCGCTAAACACGCCAAACTGGCCGGTTTAAGTGGTATTTACCTGTTATATGTTGACTGTGTGCGAAGCGCCACCGGCGAGAAAAAATCCATAGTCGCATCAATGACAGCGGGCGACGCCGGGAATTTAATGGTTGGCCGCAACGGGGTCTTTTACGATCCGGCGGGGCAAGACTGGGATGCGACGGTGACGCAGATTGTCGCAAATCCGATCAGTATCCGCGAAGCGTTTTTCACCCCTTATCAGCGAATTGGCCGGATGATTTCCGATCAAATCCAGAAATTTGCCGCGGCCAAAGATAAAGACATTGAAGCCAAAAGTGCTGCCGGGGTCGGTGGTGCAGCGAAAATTGCTGAAACGCCAGCCACTAAACCTGCGGCACCAGCGCCGTTTGATGTGGCGAAATTTGCCGGTATTTTTGCGGCCATTGGTTTAGCCATTGGCGCTATTGGTACCGCTTTAGCTGCTGTGGTTACCGGTTTCCTGGGGCTGGTGTGGTGGCAAATGCCGCTGGCGTTGGTCGGCATTATCTTCTTTATTTCCGGACCTTCCATGCTGTTAGCCTGGTTTAAATTGCGAGCGCGCAACCTGGCACCGCTGTTGGATGCCAACGGCTGGGCGATTAATACCAATGCGAAACTCAGTATTAAATTTGGTACAAAATTGACATCGTTGGCGTTATTACCAAAAGGCTCAAAACGGACGTTAATCGACCCTTATGAAGAAAAAAGTAACGCTGGTTTATGGTTTATGCTGCTGGTGATCCTGGTGACAGCCTGGGTGTTGTGGCGTCAGGGGTTATTGGCTCAGTGGCTTTAGACATGCGCTTTTCACAACTAGCTTTTCAGAATTAGCTTTCCAGAATTAGCTTTTTTAAGCAAGATGGATTGAAGTCAATCGCCCGCCAAAATCTGGCGGGCGTTGTCTTTATACGCCTCTCCAATTTTAATCTGCAGTTGATCGACAAGCCTGATTTTCTGGCTATCGACCGCAACAACCTGCTGTTTATTCACCAAAAATGACTTATGCACCTGCACAAAACCGTTGTGTTCACACTGCTGATGAATTTGTTTTAACGTCGAATTGACCAACGTCATCTGGCCGGCTTGCCAGACTTTGACGTAATTACCATAAGCTTCAAAACAGCTGATGCGGGCGAGTTCAAACTTACGCAGTTCGCGATCGACTTTTAGCACAATGCTCACTGCTGGCTGCGATATGGTCGATATTCCGGGGGCGGGTGATAGAGGATGCAACACTTTCGGTGACTCAGGCTGAGCGCTGCCAAGATGCAATGCTCGCGCCAACTGACGCCGCCGCACTTTATCCAGCGCCTGCGCCAGCCGTTCGCTACTAATTGGTTTGAGCAAATAATCGGTGACATCCAGCGCAAAACCATCCAGCGCGTATTCGGCGTAAGCACTGGTAATAATCACCTGCGGCGGCGTGGCCAGCACTTTGAGCATATCCAGACCGGTCAACACCGGCATTTGAATATCCAGCAGCATCAGGTCTATCGGCTGATGCGCCAGCACCGCCAACGCTTCGGCGGCGTTGTAACATTGCGCCACCACCTGCACATTGGTTGCAGCGGCCAAATGATGTAACAACACCTGATGCGCCAGCGGTTCATCATCGACAATTAGTAGCTGTAACGGCTGACTCATCCCTGCTCCAAATTCAGCTCTAGCTCCGCCCGCCAGTTCGCGCCATCCGGCTGACTTTGCAGCAGAAAATCCGCGCCGTAATACAGCTGCAATCGTCGCCGCAGATTGTCCAGCCCGAGACCCCCAACGCTCGCTGCAGCCGCCGAAGCAGGCCTGCTATTGTCACAACGAAAATACAGTTTTTGCCCGTTAACTTCTGCCGACAAGCGGATCCAGCTCGGTTCGGTCGAATTTTCGACGCCATGTTTATAGGCATTTTCGACCAGCATGATCAATAACAAAGGGGGCAATAACAATGGCGGCAACTGTAGCTGGTCATCATCATCCGGGAAATGGACCTCCAGCCGGGTTTTATTGCTAACCCTAAGCTGTTGTAGCGCCAGATAATGCTGCAGATAGCTAAGTTCCTGCTGCAACGTCACCCGGGACTGCTGCCCCTGATACACCACATATCGCAATAAATCCGCCAGCTGCAAAATCAGCGTCGGTGCGCTATCTGATTTCATCAGGCACAACGCATACAGGTTATTAAGCGTATTAAACAAAAAATGCGGGTTAATTTGCTGTTGTAGCAACTGCAATTCGGTTTGAACTTGCTGGTGCTGAATGTGCGCCAGCGTGCTTTCCTGCTGCTGCCGGTCAAAAGCCAGGATCAATGGCGTAGTGAATAACCACTGAAATAACATAAAGTTAAAATTGTACCAATCAAAAGGATTGGGCCCACCGCCCGGCAACGCCGGCACTGCCACTTTATTCATCGGCAGTTGCAGCAACAGTGCAGATAACAGCGGATAACTCAATAACATCAACGTCAGACTGACCAGCACAAAAGGCAATAAACCATAATGCGCCAATATCCGCCGAATCAGCCAATAGCGATTCAGCCAATAACACAACCACATTGTTACGGCTAACACACTGAATTGCAAAAGGTAACTTAGGAATAATCCGGGGTGTTGCCATAGTCGTTGCCAGTTGACCTGAACTGGGATCGGCTGCCCGGCAAAACCGGGCGGATGCGACACCAGCAATAATGCCCAGGTGATGGTCCAGGCCAGCAGCAGCAAGAAAAGCACGGCATCCAGCGACAACAGCCATTGCCAGCGCGAACGCCCACCTTGTTGCAGCTTATGCTGATAACTCAGCTGATAACTAAGCTGGTAATAAAAGTGCAGCCAATACAACAGCGAGAGGCCAGCCGCTACCAACCAATCACTGAAGCTGATCGCTGGTGCAAGATTAGTCAGCACCATCACAGCCGGATAGACCAGCATGCCGGTAACCCACAACACCAATACCAAGCCTTTGGTCAGACGGGATGGGCTTTGCTGCAAGTGCAGCCAACTGAGCAGAGCCTGCGCCAATAACAGCGGCAGAAATTGCAAAAACAACATTCCGGCGAGTGGCCAAAATAATGCGTTATCCGCCAGCTGCAGCTCCATTTGCGGTTGCATCGCCGCCCATAACCACACCAGCAGCACCGGCAATAGCGGAAAAATGGCTTTAGCTTTAAGCGCAGTTGTTTGTGTTAGTGCCTGGGGTAGCTTCATGGCCAAATTCGATGACTCGGAAATAACAATCTGCTTATGCTGCCTGTGTTGTGGCGGCTTGTCATCAGAGCGCGGACAAAACCTGAGTTTGCGCTGATGAAACGGCTTTGGTCATGCCAAGGAGCAGCTTGGTCATTCGTCACTTGAGGCTCAGTACAACCGCAGCGTAAGTTGGCCGTTATTGCCGACTTTCACGAAAACGCCACAGCCAAGGACACCCATGCTGCACATCAACCAACTGCACAAAACTTATCCGGACGGAACCGCCGCACTGCGCGGGCTGGACCTTAACGCCAGCTGTGGCATTTTTGGGCTGCTGGGCCCCAATGGTGCCGGTAAATCCAGTTTACTACGCACTATTGCTACTTTACAGCAACCGGACAGCGGCCAAATCAGCTTTAACGGCGTGGATGTGTTGCAGCAACCGCAACAACTTCGCCGCCAGCTCGGGTATTTACCGCAGGAGTTTGGGGTTTATCCGCATTTGTCGTGCCGGGCATTGCTGGAACATATCGCGGTGCTCAAAGGCCTGACTGATCGGCAGCTTCGCCAGCAACAAATCGATGAATTGCTGACGAAAACTAATTTAAGCAAAGTCGCCAATAAAGCAGTGGCGAATTTTTCCGGTGGCATGCGCCAGCGGTTTGGTATCGCGCAGGCGCTGCTTGGCGATCCGAAGTTATTGATCCTGGATGAACCCAGCGCTGGCCTTGATCCGCTGGAACGGCAGCAATTACACAATTTATTGGCGCAGATAAGCATGGATCGGCTGGTGTTGCTGTCGAGTCACATTGTCGATGATATTGAGCAGCTGTGCCGGCAGGTGGCGATTATGCTGCAGGGCCAGATTGTGCTGCAAGGCGATACCACGGCTTTAATTGCGCCTTTGCACGGCCAGATCTGGAGCTACAGCGGCGAGCCTGGCCGCTTGCCGCCGCAAACCCAGCTGCTGCAACAGAGTTATTTGCGCGGCGTACCACAACTTCGACTTTATGCCGCAGCGTGCCCGGGCGAAGGCTTTAGCGCTGCAACAGCATCACTGCAGGATTGTTATTTTCTGACATTGGCGGCAGCATCTGCGCAGCAGGAGCGGGTCGCATGTTAAGTAGTTCATTAAAAAACATCCCGGTAGATAACGACACCTTTAACAACCAGGCTGTGCACAAACCAAGGCTACTGCCGCTGCTGCTCAACGAATGGCGATTTTATCGGGTGCAGCCTTTGCTGTGGCTAGCCTTGCTACTCGCTATGGCATTTGCTGCTTTGGCGACTATTGGCAACGACCTGCAAACCGCACAACCACAGAAAGAGTTGCTATTCACCCACACCAAACTACTGATGATGCTGCAAGTGCTATTGATTGGTGCGCTGGCGCCGCTGGCATTTTTACGCGACCGGCAACATGGCATGACCGAGCTTACCGGCGTCACACCACTGAACGATTGGCAATGGTGCTGCAGTCGGGCCGGCGGTTTACTGGTATTGGTGCTGGGCGTGCAAATTTCATTACAGTTTCTGGCCATCGCCGGTGTCTGGTTTGGTATCAATCCACAAGCCACAGCGGTCAGCTTAGCAAGTTTATGCTGGATTTCGTTGCAGCTATTTTTGCTGCAACAGCTACCAGCCTTGCTGCTGTTGGTCGCGCTGCAACTGTGGTGTAGCCGCAAGACACCCCATCCGGCGCTGTTGTATTTGCTCACTGCAGTATGCTGGCTTGGTTATGTGTTGCTGGCTGCCGCGACCGGTTCGCCGGTGATGGCGAAAAGTCAGCCGGTATCGCCCTGGTTATCGCAGTTGATGCTGTATCTGGACCCTTATGCCCTGACGCCCTGGCTGGTGCAATTACAAAGTAGTGCGTCGATGAACCCAGACGCCACCGTGCTACTGAATCGGTTGCTGATAATCGGCAGCAGCGCCCTGCTGTTTTGGCGGGCGTGGGCGGCCGGGCCATCAAAACTTAAACGCCAATCCTGGAAATTTCAATTCAGGACAGCCACCAATTCAGCACCAGCAATTCAGGACAGCCATCCTTTTCACTGCCATCCTTTTGACGACGGCTCAAATTCAGGACACCCACCTTCTGAATTCAGGACAGCCACCGATCTCAACTCTTTGCTGCCCGTTTTTTTACAATCAATCACCCCAACAAGCGCCCACTGGCAAAGTTTTGTCAGTCTGCTGCGCTTGCAATGGCTGCAGTTATTGCGTCAGCGCAGTACTGTGTTGGCGTTGCTATTGCTGACCGGGCTGGTGTTCAGCGAAGTATTTACCGGCTTGGGATATGCCGAAACGCTGAGTCGTCTGCAGCCGGACAGCCGTGATGCGCTGAACCGGATTAACTGGGACGTCCTGCCAAGATTTGGTCTATTGCTGCTGGCATTTTGGGCCAGTCAGCTTAGCTGGCTCAACCGGCAACTGCGTTTTGACAGCCTGATCGCCGCGACGCCGGTCTCGGGTGTGGTGCAACTTTGTAGCCAGCTGGCAGTGTTGTGGTTACTGACGTTGCTGCTGGTGGTGCTGAGTTTTAGCGCCGTGGCTGTGGCGCAATTGCTGACGCACATCCCGATCCAAGTTGACGAATATCTGCAACAGGGTTTATTTACACTTTCGCCGTTATTGCTGTGGGGCATGCTGCTTCTGGCCTGCCATGCATTACTGCGCTCACCACTTCGGGCGAATGCCGTGGTGGCTATCTTGCTTTTATTCGGGTTATCGCCACTGCCGGATATGTTGGAATTACAGCACCCATTGTGGCGCGTTGGCCAGACGCAACTGGCGATGCCGGATGCACTGTGGGGTTATCAGGGATCGGTGGGTGGCGCCATTGCCAGTCAAAGTGCTACCGGCAATTTCAGCAACGGTGGTTTCTGGCCTTATCTGACTTTCTGGGGATTGTTGGCGTTGACGCTGTGGCTGTTGGCGGTGCAGCATTATCACCGCGGCACCGGCGCCAGCGCGCCTCGTCAGCGGCTGAATCACCCTAGCGGACTCCTCGCAGCTGTACTGGCCCTATTATGGCTGACCCAAGGCTTGCATATCCACCAACAATTACAGCACGCCGGTGCACTGGAAACAGTACAGCAGCGCCAGGCCCAGCGCGCCGCTTACGAACAGTTGTATCAACAGTGGCAACACCAACCACAGCCGATGGTCAGCAAAGTACAGCTGCAGGCCGAGCTATTCCCGGCGGCGCAACAAGCGGCCATCACCGCAAAACTGACGCTGACCAACCCACACCAAACGCCCATCACCCAGCTGTTGATCACGCTGCCCGGCGATATTGCTGATCAGCAAGCACTGCAGCACATTCAACTCGATGGCGCGCAGCTAATCACGCAATCAATACCGCAAGAAGCTCAGTATCAGCAGCGCATTTATCAGTTCGACCAACCACTGGCACCAGGCGCAACCGCCCAGCTAACCGTGGATTTACAGCTAACGCAGCATGCAATAGCACCGGCGCCGCTGCATCAGGTGTTGCGGTCGGAATTTAGTTATCTGCGGTTATTACACCTGCTGCCACAGGTAGGATTTATGCCAGAACTGCGGCTTCGGGATGCCAAAACCCGCGCCGAATTTGGCTTAGCGCCATTGCCGGCGACAGAAACTCAGCCTTCAGTGCTGGCCGCCACGGCTACGCCCGCCAGCGCGCGCTACGACTGGGTGCAACTTGAAACCATCATTTCGGTGCCACAGGGTTATCAAGGTATCGCCGCCGGAAAGTTAATCCGGCAATGGCAACAGCAAAACCGGCAGTATTTTCATTACAAAACCACAGAAGCTGTGCGCAATTTACCAGCGGTGATTGCGGTGCCGTGGCAACCAAAGCAGGCCAACCAAGATGGCATTCAACTGGAAATTTATAGCCCCACCTACAATGCAGCGACCGGGCTCAATATGCAGGCGATGCAACAAACTCTGCACTGGTTTGGCACCAACATTGGCGCTTACCCCGGTGATGCACTGCGACTGGTGATGATGCCGGACGTCGGCCCGACCGGCTACGCTTTGCCGCAACTGGTGCTGATTAATCATCGGGTTGGTGTGCGGGCTGTTGCCGCAGCGGATGCCGGTTTTAGTCAGGTGTACCGGCGCGCCGTGCATGAAGTGGCGCATCAGTGGTTTGGTCATGGCATTGGCAATGGCGTGTCGGGTGATGGCGCGTTTTTGGTGGAATCGCTGGCGAAATACGCCGAACTGGTGTTGATTGAGCAGCATTTTGGGATTGATGCGATGCAGGCGTTGGTCGATTTTGAGCAGCAACGATACATTCGCGCGCTGGCGGGGAGCAGATCAGAGCAACAAAGTCTGATTGATGCTGACGAGTCTTATGATCAATATTCCCGCGCTACCCTGGTATTCGCCCGATTACGGCTGGAACTGGGTGACGCGATCCTAACCGCCACTTTGCGCCAGCTGTGGCAGCAACACCGTTATCCAAAGCAGCCGGCCAGCGCGATGGATTTTGTGCGTGAACTGCTCAAGCAAAGCCCAGTGGACAAACATCCGCTGATCCAGCAATTATTGCTGGGAACGGAACTCGGGGATTTGTTGTCGATGAACACAGCTTAACGACCACATGTTGAATTTTTCCGGCAATTAAGGCATAACAGTTTTATTGCATATCACTAAAAGGAATTCACATGCGCACTTTAAAAACACCAACAGTGGCACTTTCATCGACAGCAACACATACAGCTGGCAGCCGGTTGTGGTTAACCCGGTTGTCTGGTATCACCATGTTAAGTTTATCGTTGTTGAACCTGCCAGCACAGGCGCTGGATTGCGGCGGTTCCTGTAATGCATCCAACGCTTCAGCCGTGATGTCCGAAGGTGTGGGTATGATCGTTTCGGGTTCGTTATCGGTGGTCGGTGGCTCCGCGGTATTGGTGATTGAAGCGGTTGAAAATGCTGACGATGCGCTGATTCTGGTGGTCAAAACCGGTTCCGAAGTGGCGAAGGCCAGCGCAACTGCAGCGTCCGAAGTTGGTAAAGCCAGTATTAAACTTACCGGCAAAGCGGTGAAAAAAATTGGCTTTGTGGTCGGACAAACTCTGGAAATCAGCGCGGTCAGCACCGGTTATTTCCTGGTTTACAGTGGTAAAGCAGTCGCCTTTATTCCGAATGAAGTTGGCCAGGCGCTGTTAGGGCACGAAAAAGTCAGCGGCGGGAAAACCAAACCATGATGCGACTTTGCATCCCGACCGGCATCGTCGCAAAACTGGCACCGCTGTTATTCACCGTCAGCCTGCTGACAAGTCCGGCGGCGCAAGCGGGTAAGTCTTGTGGCGAATCAACGCTTGAACCGCAAGAGCTGATGCAAGCGCTGGAAATGGCGGAACAAACCCGTCAGGCGCTACTCAAGGCCGGTGCCAGCAATGCCATTATCGCCAGGGTCGGCCAGGATTTATCGCAATATAGTTTACGTTACTCGCATCTTGGCATGGTGTATCAGAGTAAACCCGGGCAGTTTAGCGTGCTACACGAACTGAACGAATGCGGCAGTGATCAGTCCGGCTTGTACCGCGAAGGCTTAGGGAATTTTTTCCTCGATGACGTGTATGCCTTTGAAGTACTGATTTTAATTCCGCCAGCCGCAGCCCAAGCGAAAATCCAGCAATTGTTATTGTCGGAAAAAGCACTGCAGGCACATCACGCTTCTTACAATATGCTGGCTTATCCTTTTGATTTAACTTATCAAAACTCGAATCAATGGGGGCTGGAGCTACTCAGTCATGCTCTTAGTTCGACCGAACTGCCTAATCGCAAAGCAGTACAACATTGGTTGCAACAAAAAAACTATCAGCCTGGGGTGATTGAAGTGGGTCCGTTATCGCGGATTGGCGCTTCGGTGTTTCGCGCCAATGTCAGCTTTACCGAACATCCGCTGAAACAACGTTTATCCGGCGCTTATCAGGTGGTGACGGTCGAGTCGGTTGATAGCTTTTTGCAGCAACAATGGCCGGATATGCAACGGCAGGTGTTGAAACTCGATAATTCGCAACCGGACAGCAACCGATAGTTTTTTAGCAACAACCGCCCAAAATTTGTAGAACCACGCGTAAAAATGAACTTAAGCTATTGTTCATGAAATAAAAATCTCCGTAGGGCGACACTCACCGCGTCAGCGGTAGTGCGCCGAAGTTGTTGAGATTGAGGTTGGTAAAATCAAAAGGTTTGCGTGAATTTTGCAATGACTCGGTGGCGTACTACCGCTGTCGCGGTGAGTACACCCTACGGCCGTTCAGTACACAAAACATCAATGAAGCCATTGTTATTAAAATAACAAAATGCCGTAGGGCGACACTCACCGCGTCAGCGGTAGTGCGCCGAAGTTGTTGAGATTGAGGTTGTTGAAATCAAAAGGTTTGAATTTGATTTTAAATAAAAATACAACAATCACTTGCTGGCGTGGGAATAACTGCCATCCCAGTCCGCGCCCGGCCCTTGTTGCAAAAAGGCGTCAATCCGCTGCAGATAAAGCACAATCAACCCAGTAATGTAGGGCAGCCCCGACAGTTCTGCAGATGACTGCAAAGCAGCTTGCAACCCCAGCAGCTGCGCACGTGCCTGGATAAAATCCTGCTGAAAATAAGCTTCAAGCGCTTGCTCAAATACCTGACAGTCACGTAACAACGGCGCTGCCACATCAGGTTCGAGCGGCAGATAAATCCGGATGGGGATCTGCTTCCCTTTCACCCGCACTTTGTCCACCAGCAGATACGCCAGCTCGTGGGCTTCGGCTTTGGTATCTTCGCTAACCAGTAGCGGCAAACCATAAAATTTGGTCAGCCCCTCCAGCCGGGAGCCCAGATTCACTGCATCACCAATCACCGTATAACTGCGCCGAAAATCGGAGCCCATATCACCCACATTCATCTCGCCGGTATGAATACCAATGCCGATGCGGGCAACCGGTTTTCCGGCAGCCTGATACTGCTGATTCAACGGCTCCAAGGCATGCAACATGGCAAAAGCAGCGCGGATCGATTTACTGGCATGCGCAGGCTCGGCCAAAGGTGCGCCCCAAAACGCCATCACCATATCCCCGACATATTTGTCGATGGTGCCATCGTGAGCCAGAATGGCCTGCGTCATCACTGAAAAATACTGGTTCAGCCACAGCTTCAGCGCCTGCGCCGACATTTGCTCGGAAATCGCGGTAAAACTGCGGATATCGCAAAACAGTACCGATAATTGCTTTTTCTCACCGGCCAGACTGACCGAACCCGGATCATCCAGCAGCCGCTGAATATGTGCGGGTGGCAGATATTGATCAAACACCGCGTTGATCTGTTTACGCCGCCGCGTCTCACGGACAAAACCATAGCTGATGAAATACACCGATAACAACACCACCAGCAATAGCGGATTTAACAGCGGCAAATCAAGCACCTGCACCCGCCATAACCAAAGATTCACTGCGACCGCCAATAACATCAGCAATAAAGCAGCAGCCACGCTGGATAATGGACCAAGCCTTGGAAACAACCACAAGCAGAATAGCCCCAACACCAGCAGCTGCAACAACATGGCACCCGCCGACCAATCTGGCCGGTAGGGCAAACTTTGTGGTGACATCAGGCCGTCAAACACTGTGGCGTGAATTTCTACGCCAGGAAAAGTTAACGACGTTGGGGTCGCCTGCAAATCAGCCAGGCCGGTCGCTGAAGTCCCGACAAATACCACCGCCTGATCAAACCGCTGGTCATCGATGCGATCCCGCAGCACATCGGCCGCTGAACTGTACGGATAATGCCGGGCACCACCCCGGAACGGGATCAGAATACGACCTTGTTGATCGGTGCGGATTAAGCTGTTCCCAATCTGCACGCCTTGCAGGTAAGCAGCACTTGCTTGCTGCAGCCAAGCCGGTCGCAGCTGATCAATCAGGCTATAAACCCGGAACGCTTCCAACGCCAACGACGGATAGAGCTGCTGGTCCAATTCATGTAACAGCGCGACCCGGCGGATAAACCCATCGGCATCAGCCTCGGCGTTGATAAAGCCCTGACCACTGGCGGCATTTGCCAAGACGGGGATCGGTGCGGCGAAGCCGCTAAAAGGTTCAAATGGCGTGGTACCGACAGGCCGCTGTTGCAACACACTTTGCTGGCCGGTGTGGCCGGTTTGGATGATTTGCCCGGATGGATTTTGCTGCAGTTGCGGGCTCAGCAGGCCGGTGCGCAGCTTGCCATGGCGATGCAGCACATTGGCCAGCACCACTTCAACCGATTGCATGGCCGCGGCGAACCGCACATCTGGAGCCAATGCTGTGGCATAGTTCAGCAAACTCTGGCGCTGTGCCTCTGACAACATTGATTGCTGCGGCCAGCTTTGTAGCGCCGTTAACGCCGCATTGGGCTGAGGCTCAGAAAATAACACATCATAAACCACCAGCACCGCACCCGCTTGCGCCAGACTTGTCGTCAACTTTACAAACTGACTGCGATCCCAGGGCATCCGGCCAATATCATGCAGACTGGCTTCATCAATATCAACAATCTGAATATTGCTGACGCTACGTGGCCAGGGGGGCAGATATTGCACCTTGGCGTCATACAATAAACCTTCCAAACGCAGTAGACTGCGCTCGAGCGCCGGTGGTGAAAACCATGGCAACGCCACCATCAGTGCCAGTAACAACAACGGCACAGCCTGACGTACCAGCCATTGACGCCCCCGGAATTTTTTCATCAGGAAGCGACACCCGCTATACCCATATCAGTGATACCCATGCCAGTTCGGGTCTGGTCACTACAACACATCAATCAACACTTTACTTTGACTGTTGCCACCAAAAGCGCCAATCAGCTGATAGGTAAAGCTGTCTTGCCCGATAAAACCGGCATTGGGCGTGTAACTAAAACTGCCGTCAGGACGCAACACCAGCGTGCCATGGGACGGGCCACTGAGCAGCGCGACACGCAGGGTTGGCACCACACCCTGATTGGCAAAACCCAATTCAAATACCGCACCGTTGGTTGCCACCAGCCACATCAAATCGCCGTCGGCGCTGACCGCGAGGCCACTGATGCCGCTGACCCCTGGCGGAAAAGGCAATAACCGTAGCAAATTACCGCTGACATCAAACTCCGCCATCGCTGACTGAATACTGCTCACCAGCAGCAGATGGCCGTTATGCGGGTTGATATGCAAATCACCGAAACTGACGTCAAAGGAATGCTGGTTGGTCATCAGGCTAAAGCTACTCAGCACCAGCCCGGTGACCGGGTCAATTTGTGCCACCAGATTGCCATTGGTACCGGCCGGTAAGTTGTCCTGCAGTAGCCAGATGGTGCCGGTCACCGGATTAAAAGCGCCACCTACCACGTGACTGGCGCCAAAAGCGGTGTCCAGTTGGCTCAGCAAAGTGCCGGTTTGCGGATCAACGGCATACACCTCTGCCGCATCGGTTTCGCCATTAAAGATTAGCAAGCTGCCTTGTGGAATTTGGGTGTCTTTTAATTTAAAAGCCTGGGCGGCAATATCAAGATCAACGTCGTTTGCACCTCCACCCTGTATCGGCAGAGATTCCAGACTCTCACCAAGCCTGCTTAGCAGTTGAATGTCAGTACCAAATGATGGGTAAAGGTACAGCGCCTGCTGGTACTCGTTCATGGCCATCCCAACCAACGAACCCAGTCCCGGACTAAAACTGGTCCTGATCTCCAGCTGATTTCCCTGTAGCAGATTATTTGCTTCCTGGTCATTGGCAAGTACCCCAGGCGCCGCAACATTCAGCGTCACATTTGCCGTCGCCGGATACACGTCACTGCTGGCGACCGGCGGTGAGGAGCCGGGATTATTCAGCGCTGCCCCCGGGATCGTGAACGATAGAATATCCAGATCTGCCATGAGTCTGGCACCGGCGATACGCCCGACATGACCGATACTGCAACTCAAACCGCCAACCAATCCGCTACAGGTTGGGCCTGGCGCGATAAAAGCAGCAAAATTCAACGAATCGGAAAAAGGTGTTGCCGGGAACAAACCACTGAATTTGCCACCACTATCAGGGAACAGACTCAGCTCAAACCGGGCAGGATTAGCACCGACAAATTGCAAGCTATTACTATTCGCCGCCACCGATCTTGCCATCACCGGCGAATCTGCCACGCCAGGATAAGTCATCATAAAAGTGAAATTCCCTTGTTGGCCCGGCACATTGCCACTTGATGCCGACTCCTGATACCGCCCTATTGTCGAACAGCGGGTATTTCCCAGCTGCACGCAGTCACCAATGCGGTACAGCCCCGTGCCAATTTCACTACCGGCCGGACTTTCTCCCAATCCAATATACAAAAATTCCCCGCTCATACTGAGTGAACCACCGGCAATATTGGCGATGAGCTTTTTGACTTCAATGGTAGCAGTGGCCTGCGCTACTTCACCCCTGCCATCGCTGACTTGGTACACAAAACTGTCGGTGCCGACAAAGTTTGCCGCTGGGGTATAACTGAAGGCGCCGTCCGACTGTAATACCAAACTTCCGGACAGTGGTGCTGTCACCGGCGTGGTATTGACCGTGAGTACATCGCCGTCCGGGTCGCTGTCGTTCAGCAATAATCCTTGTGCGGCTGCGACCAGTAACGACTGGTTGCTGACCGCTTGGTAACTCTCAGACAACAGCAGCGGTGGCTGATTTGGCGTCAGCGGCGAAGGGATCGAAATTTCGGCCGCCAGCGCCGATTCGCCACTGCCGGTGATCCCGGTCACCAACAAGTAATACTGTTTTGCCGGGTCCAGTGCTGTAAACGTCTCCGCGCCGCTGTTGACTGCCAAGCGAGCTTGCCCATCCGCCAGTTCGCGATACGTCAAGCGGTTGACTCCAGTGACACTGGCCAGATAAAGACTGTACCGTAGGATCCCAGGATTAGGATCCCAACTGACATCAATCTGCTCACCACTGGCGCTGCGTTGTACTTCCAGGTTATCCACATGCAGTGGTTGCCAGTTCACGGTTACTTCAGCCACACTCGACACGGTACCCCCGCCGTCGGTGACCCACAAGGTCAGATTCAGCGGGCCAGGGCTTACCGCATAAGCCGTTGGGTCGACGTTACTCAGCGTGGTACGGAAACTGTTGCCTTGACATTGCTGGGCCGTCTGACACAAATTCAACACCTGAGCACTGCCATTGAAGCTGACATGGACTCTGCTCAGTCCATCAGGATCCTGGGCTTCCACCGACAGCAGCAGACTGCCAAGCACATTGGCACCGGTCTTAGGCTGAACAAATTGTCCGCTGCTATCGGTGGCGGTACAAGACACTAACAGCAGTAAACTCCAAAGGAGAACCAGACTGATTTTCAGCATAACCTGACTCCTAAGGTTGTTCAGTGAGAACAAAACCACCATCGAGCCGGGTCGACGGTGAATCTAGTTCATACAAATTCAGGTTACCAAGCACGGCATTGGCATCGTCGATAAATAATGCCCGGATAGTACCGTCGGCCAGCGCGTTGCCATGGCTGGCATAATTGATAAAGATCTCCAGCGACTGCTCGCCAAAAACTCCGTTAAACACGGCAAACCACTCACCACCCTGATCAGTAAATGACAATTGACCGGAAGGTACCCAGGCACCATCGAAATCCACGGTCATCGACATACTTAAATCAGTCAGCGGACCTGCGGTACTGCTAAAACTGTGCCCGGCCAGAAAATCGAATGTCGCTGTTCCGGAGCGACTGATACTGGACATGTCCTGGATATCCCAACCGGCAGTCAGTTGCTCATTGTCATAAAAGTCCAGGCCACCCGCATCAACCGCTAACGAATTACCAGCAGCCAACGAATTTCCAGCAACCAACAGACCGGGGGCGACCAGCCAGTCGCGCGTGCCGCTGGCGACGGTCATCAGAGCATACTCGCCGGGAAATTCGGTCTGATCGGTCAGTGTCGGTGGTTGCCGTACCGCAAAAACGTAGGGCGCGCTGAGCAACATTTCCACTTCGCCACTGGCGCGCACGATGGCAAACCGATAAGGCTGTTCCGGCCCGAGGGAAAAACCATGATTGACGCCAGGTACCGTGACTTTAATATCGATGATGCCGTCCCAGCCAGCCAGATATAGATCTCCTTGCAGTAACACCGCTTCATAATGGGTGCCGCGCACGCCGATCGTCGCTACCGGCGTGTTCAGCTCATAAGCGTGACCGGATTTTGGAAGTTGACCGGTGATGGTGCGAAGCCCACCTTTGAGCAGGTCCATCGACACGGCACCTTCGTTGCCATCCTGACCGGCCTGATAATTACGGATCGCCAGTTCAGTGTCAGGCTGCATGGACAGCAGGCCACCATCAATCATTCGCAGCTGACTACGACTGTCAGCCCCGGTACTGACCAGATCCACCCGATACACCGGTGACTGACGTTTTAATGCCCGGCTCTGCTGGTCGTCAACAGCGGCGACGGTCCCCCGTGCCATAATGGTTTTACCTGCGGCCTCTTCAGCCTGCAACGGCAGGCAACTGCACAACGGAAACAACAGCAAGACCGCATAACACCAGCTGCGGGTAAGCAAGTCACGGCATTCAAAACGCATAACGTACTCCTATCCAGCCACGTGTCCGCCGGTATTGGTAAATTTCAATATTGCTTTTGTTTTGCATATAACTGAGCGTTGTCAGCATGCGCCACTGCGGATTAAATCGATAACTGAGTTCCAGCTCCGCCCGATAAAAACTGTCATCCCGGACCTGCGCAAACAAAGGATGGCGTTCATCATATTCGCCGCCCTGATAATCCAGCGACAAGCTACTCATCCAATGGTCGTCGAACATTTGTTGCCAGCGATAACCCAGACCAAGATATTCCCGACTGTTAAAGTCAGTGCGGGTCTGCTGACTGTCTTCCTGCCCCCAGCGCAGATGGATTTTATGCTCCGCACTGCCAAACCGGGTCGACAGCCAGCTATCGACTTGCAACTGGGTTTTATCGAGTGCTGTCAGTTCTGCATAAGACTGCCGGGCATAGATTAAATCCAGTCCTAATTCCGTCGCCTCTGCCAGTGGATGACTGATGCTGGTTTTTATACCCTGATACTGGAGGTAACTGCTGCCATCGAGCTGTAACGGCCGGTAAAACACCTCAGAAGACAGCCGATAATGCCGCCATCGGGTCTGGTAACCCGCCAATGCACTGGCATAAGTACGAGAAAAAACCACGTCTTGCGCATATTCGCCATGCAGCAGGCCGGCCGACAGGTAAAACGCCGAATGTTGGTCTTGCGGCAGGATCCAATTCAACTGTGCCTGTACCTCATGAAAGTTACTGTCACGCTCGACACTTTGTTCGAACAGCCGGACCTGTCCTAACATAGGAACGAAAAAAAACTCTTCATTCACCCCGCTATTCGGATTGCTGTCACTGCCGACCCCCAGTTGCAGCCAGCTCTGCCAGTAACCTTGTTCTGGGTTTCTCAGCTTTTCAATACGTTGTAGATAATTTTGGACCAGCAAGCGGGCGCGGTCCGGTAATGCGGCCTGTTCCAGCTGCTTCAGCTCATGCTCGGCAGCAGGAAGATTACCCAGTTCAAAATAACTGACTGCCAGCGCCAGCCGGATGTCCGAAGATTGCGGCTGTGCCGCCAATGCCCGCTCCAGCGCGAAGACGGCCTGATGCACATTGCCAGATAATCTGGCCGCTAATCCAAACAAATAGTCAAAACGGGGATCACCTTCTTGCTTTGGCTGCAGCTGTTGAGCCTGCTGCCAGGCGGCCGCATGTTCTTGCTGTTTAATCAACGCTTCCAACTGATCAAGCGGGAGGGATGAACTGGCAAAGGTGCACGACGAAAACAATGTCAACCAACCGGCAGACCACCGACGGAAACACGCGTATGGCATTGTTATCTTCTTCTAAGACAACCTGTGATGTTGCTCAAGTTTAGAGGGTGTTTTCGTTGTAGGTGGAAAAGTGACCAATATTTTTCGTTAAAAATCACCGGGTCACGTTACCGGGTCATTCAACAGCTGCTGGTAGCTTGCTAAACGGAGGTGTTTGCACTGCGGCGGCCATGGCGGCCAGGTGATCTGTCGCGTCAGATTTTGCCAGCATGTTGAGTAAACTGGCACTGATCGCAATTTTTTCATTGTTGAGTTGGCGGTAGTCAAAAAACGGTGTCACTAACAATTTTCGGGCCGGATCAACGGCAAACTCTGCTGACAACCAATACAGCTCAGCTTGCAGCCCTTGCGCCATAAGCTGTTTAGCCAAAGTGCGGCCAGCGATTAAATGCAAGGTGTTTGCATCATGTGTCAGTTGTGGCGAGCTAAAGCATAACGCGGTATTGGAAGCGCTTTGTAGCAGTCGTTCGTCACGAAATTGCTGCCAGCTGCTGGCGGCTGCAGCGAAGGAAAAATACGGTGGCGGCAGTGCAAACAATAACTTAGCGTAGACATTAAAAATCTTGCGCCAGCCATTGCCGCAATGACGGTAAATCTGGTCAATATCACCATCTTGTAGCGGCTGGATGGCGGCAAGCTGCTGATAAGCTTCCATCGCCGGTGGCGCGGCCAGATAGACCCGAAAGCGGGCGTTAACGTCCCCAAATCCGCGATGATTGAATGCGACTGCGACCATACCCACTCCGGTGAAAGTTACGTCTTTTGATGCCCAAAATGCAGCATTTTTAACCCTTTACGCGGCATTGCTGCAGCGCGGACTTGAAGCCAATGCCAGAACCAGCGACACTGTGCTATTGCCATTTTTTCATCTTGGGAACCTTGATGCAGTACCCTGTTTTTTGGCCATTTGGCTGGCAACAAATTCGCTTAAGCCTGTTACTGACGGTGTTACTACTGGCAGCTTGCAGCAGTGTACCACCACCAACCACTGCGCCTACAACACCACGCTCCCCTCAATTTCAAAGCGCGCCGCCGCCACCGCCGTTTATCCATCCGGTACCTGGCGCCCGGGTCAGCTCGATGTTTGCCAAATACATTGTGAAAAGCCGCAACCGTAAACATCATGGTGTCGATTTTGCCGCGCCACAGGGCACACCGGTATACGCCGCCAGTTCCGGCGTGGTACTCAATGCCGACATGGGCAGTTTAAGTGAGGCATTTGGCAAAGTGGTGTTGATTGAACATGGCGATAAACTACAAAGCTTGTCGGCGCATTTGTCGCGGATTGACGTACACATTGGCGATTTTGTGCAGGCAGGCCAGCAAATCGGCCTGGTCGGCAAAACCGGTCGCGCCACCGGCCCGCACTTACATTTTGAATTATGGCGCAACGGTTATCCGCAGGATCCACTGCAGTATTTACCATCAGCTAACACCCCACAAAGCCGCACCAGCCCTTAGTACATGACCTTTGGGGTCAGAGTACTACTCTGACCCCAAAGGTCACTCTGACCCAGAAACAAACAATTAATCAGCAAACTGTTGGCGGAAGGTGGCGCTTTGCAGGGCGCCGGATATCAGTTGTAGGTTGATGCGCAGACTGCCTGTTTGCTCAATGGCAAATTGCTGTAATTCATTTAACTGGTCTCGATCGTACCATTGCTTTTTACCTTTTCTCGTTAGATGGCACAACGCATAACCTGACCCTCTTTTTTCTCCATGGGCGGATGTTCAGCAATCACACTACGTGTCTAATCTTTAGGGAACCCTAAGCGCTGTTAGTCGACAGTTTCGGTCTTTTTCCGGCCTAAGAATTTTTTCAACAGATAGCCAATTGCGACGGCGCCGCCAATGATGAGCTTGGCGAATTTGGCAAAAAAAGCGACGAGCAAGGCGAAAAGCCCGAGCTTTTTCGCAGCAAGCCCCCCGGCGACTAAGCCTGCCAAACCATACTCTGCGACGTTGTCGGTGGCTTCGTTAAAATCGCCGTAGGTTTTGCCCGGCACATATTCCAACTGACCTAATAAAGAATTCGCAACAGGCCGCAGTGTGGGTAGCTCAGCAACCGAGGTCACCATATTCATACTGATTTTACCTTCGCGACCCAACATGACGGTGTTGTAGTTAATCGTTGCCTGATCTTCGTTGGTTTCGCCATCGGAGACTGCAATCAGTGACCAGACCAAGCGGTGGGTTTGGTCGTTATATTTAGGAACTTCGGCCCAATCCTTCACGTGCATCGCTGGAATGCCACGTTCTGTGCGCTCTGCATTCATCTGCTCTGTGCCATCTTTCAGGCTTTGCAGCATCTCTGCCGGATCCCAGGTCTTGGCATCATCATCCTTGATAAAACCGGTTTTTTCCCAGCTGACGACTAAAAACCAGTCTTGGTTGTCGCCCTGAGTTGGAAACACTAGACCTTCGACGCTGTTATCTTCGCCATTTCCCCATGCTTCCAGCAGGCGTTGCGCCTGTTGTTTAGGGACATAACCAAAGCCTTCCGGCAACGCCAAAGAGGCTTGCTGTTCCACCTTAATTTGGGCAGGACCATACTGCATAACGGCTTCCGCAGCTTTGATTGCAAGTTCGGCTTCCGATAGGGGTGCGGCATTTTCAGTTGTTGGTGAAAGTTCGGTTGTCGCAGTCGCTGAAGTTGCCTGGGCTGGTTCTGCGGTACTGGTGGCCGCTTGTTGCGCCCATACTGACGGGGTGGCCATGACACCCAATAATGCCAGAATACGTAATGATTGTTTCATGTCACTCTTCCATGTTCTTTTATTGTAACAAATAGTGTATCTAATTTTGTTTGCTTTACTCCAGCGAAAAAGCAGCCCAATCAGCAATATTTAGCGAATAATCGGCAAAAGAGCCTGAATATTTTTGATGTCGAACTGCAAGATGCGTTGATTAAATGGCATCCGCTGGCACAAGTTGCAGATCACAAGATTTGGCACAATGTCGGGCAGTGGGATGTCAGATGCAGGACCACAGCACGAGCGGGTCAGGTTTGGCCTTAGTTGTATTAGGCCTGTGAGATGAAGCTCTCAACCAATGAAGTCTGCGTCAATCTAACCTGAGTCACTTTGCACTTGTTTAGTGTACTCACCATTTGTACCCAAAATCATTGAAGATTCGGGTAGGCCGCGGTGGAACCGCGGCAACTGAACGAATCTGGAACGCCAGTCCGACCTGGAGCATAGCAATTCTATGTGACTTGGGTGAGTGAAGACGGCCAGCTTAAACGCACGTCCAATCGGGTTTTGTCTGCATTGAGCTCAATCGAAAGCCCGATGCCACTGTGCTGACAAAGCCGTTGTACAATGCCAAGCCCGACGCCATAACCGCTGGAATGGCGGCCCTTGGCAAACAATGCCGCCGGCTCCAGCGGTAAATCGGCCGCATTCAGCGGGTTGCTGATCAACAAACCCTGCGCATCAGCCGCAATCAGCACCTCACCCGGCAAACTATGGCTACAGGCATTTTGCAGTAAATTCGCCAGGATCATCTGTAGCAGTACCGGCGATACGTTTTGCACAGCTAACGGCTTGATTGTTTCCGCCAGCTGCAAGTCCAGGGCTAATTGCTGCCGCTGCAACAGGTCGCTGTGTTGGATAATCAGTTGTTCCAGCAATGGCAACAAGGGTACTGCTATTGGGTGCTTGTCAGCATCGATGCTTTCCGGCAACGCTTGTTCGCGCGATAACGTCAGAAGGGTATTGATCAGCTGAGTCATTTGCAGACAAGCGGCGGTAATTTGCTGCAGTTTTTGCTGCGCCGCTGCGGGTAAATCCGGCTGCAACAACAGCAGCTCCGCACTACTTTGAATCAGGCTAAGCGGTGTGCGCAGTTCATGACTGGCATCGCGGCTAAAGGCACGTTCGCGCTCGACAAATTGCTGCAATCTGGCAAAAGCTTGCTCTAAGGTGCGGGCCAGCAAACCAATTTCGTTGTCGCGAAACTGCGCCGAAAAACCATCCGGCATCGCTTGCGTTTGTTGAGATTGTTGCACCAGTTGCACTAATTCGAGTAACGGCCGGGTGGCACGCCGACTCAGCCACACGCCAATGGCCGCCGCAGCCGCCAGCATCAACAAGGTAGTAAAACCATAAAACAACAACATTTCAGTGCGAATCGGCCGCACCACCAATTGCTGGCTCACTTCCATCACCAGCCACACCGGTTCTTTGTGTGCTGGATGGTTAAACTTCAGCAGATGATAATGCCGGCCTGCTTCGCCTGGAATTTCCCGCGCCATGCTGTTTTGCTGAAACTTCGCGACTATATCCGCTGGAAAATCATCGGGTTTGAAATAGAGTTGCACTTGCGGTGACATTGGCGACACTGTACTGGCATGTTGTAGCTGCCGTTGTTGCTCCTGTTTCAGTTGATGGTAGAAAAACTGGTCTTCGACGGTGTAAACAAACACCAGATTGACCAGGCTGAATAACAGGCCACAACACAGTGCCAACAACACGAATGAACGCACAATGCGCTGCGACAGGCTGATGGCCGGGCGGGCATGTGCGTTTATCGGTACAGAGGTATTCGGTACTGAGGAATTTGCAGAGGGTGTTGATGCTGTATTCGGAGCGGATTCAGCCATCATCTTCTCCGGTCATCAATTTAAATCCCACGCCATGCACCGTATATAACATGCTAAAAGCAAAAGGTTTATCCAATTGCTGACGCAGCAAATAAATATGTGCCCGCAGTGCATCGGAATCCGGTGGGTCATCACCCCAAAGTTTGGCGGTGAGTTCAGATCGGCTGAGCACGCAAGGATAAGCTTCAGCTAAAAATTGCAGAATTTTCATGCCGATAGGGTGCAATTCCAGCGTTTGCCCGGCGCGACTGGCCAGTTGTCGCTTGCGGTCGAATGTCAGCTCGCCGATGGCTAACAGATGATCGGTCGCTAATAAATGCCTGCGGGATAACGCCTGTACCCGCACAGCCAGCTCTGCCAGCGCAAAAGGTTTGGTCAGATAGTCATCAGCGCCACAGCCGAATCCCAGCAGTTTGTCATCAAGACTATCGCGTGCGGTCAGCATCAGCACCGGAATATACCGACGGGCATGTTCGCGCAGTTGCTGGCACAGCTGCAAGCCATCCAGACCCGGCAAGGATAAATCGAGAATCAGCAGATCATAAAATTGCGCCAGCGCCAACTGCAGCCCACGAATACCGTTGTCGGCATAATCCAGCGTATGTCCCTGCGCCGTCAGGTAATCCATCACATTGGCCGCCAGTGCGGTTTGATCTTCAATCAGCAGAATATGCAAAATGTGGTTCGTCCTAATGTATGAAGTCTGGTCCGAACTTTTGGGGTCAGAGTACTACTCTGACCCCAAAAGTTCTGACGCCAACAATTCTGACACTAGCATAAGGCAAGGTTTGTCAAAAGCGGGTGAAATGTTAATCAGGGGGTCAGAGTCAATTGTTAACAGCAGCTTTGTTAACAATTGACTCTGACCCCACAATTAACAAATGATTATGCGGCTGGTTTTACCATTTTGATGGTGCTAACGGTGTCGCCTTTGAAGCTTAATTTGATAGCTTCCGGCACTTTTGGATATTGTTTTAAAGCTTCAGTCAGCATTGGATAGGTTTGTTGCAGCTTCGATAAGTCGTAGGACCATACTTCGGCGCCTTCTTCAGTCAGGGTTTGGCTGGCCTTGCCCAGTTTTTTCGTGACATAAGCCTTGTCTGTTTTACCGGCGACCAGACCTAAAGCTGAATTCACCGCGCTGTCATAAGCGGCTTCTTTGGCGCCATCAGCCGTTTGTTTTACGCTACCTTTAACCGAATCGGTGGCGGCTTTTAACCAGTCGGCCTGCACTGCGGTGCTTGCCAGTACCAAAGATGTAATGACTGCGAATTTAAATTTCATGAGGTTTTCCTTTCCTGTGCTGATCAATAACGGCCTGCCGGGGCTCATCCCCATTCAGGCGGCGCGCATGATATAGCAATCTAAGGAACAGCGAAACCTTTACCAGTCAGTTACATAGGCGTTACCCGGTCGTTGTATCAGTGCCGTTGTATATCCTGCCACCCGAACTTGCGTAATAATCCAGCACCGCTTTCGCTTCGGGTTGCATAAAACCGCGCACCACTTCGATACCGGCATTTTGCAGATACTGATACGACTCTGCGAACACCGGGCCTTCATCAAAACCGATGGCCCGTGCATCGGCCGCCACGCCAGCGCACACCAGCCTATTCACACCGCTCCACAGCACTGCGCCTAAACACATAGCGCAAGGCTCACAAGAGGTAAACAATTCGCGGCCAGTCGGTGAGGCCAGACTAAAATGCCCCAGCGCCTGCTCGGCCTGCATAATGGCCACAGTTTCACCGTGCAAAGTGGAATTATTGTGCGGCACCACCCGATTGACCCCGACACCGACTAGCATGTTGGTCGCTCGGTCAAAAATCGCCGTACCAAAAGGCCCACCAGTGCCGCGTAACACGTTCTGTTTCGACAGTTCAATCGCTAACGTCATTTTGGCCTGATCGTCGGGATAGGGTTGATCCCACTGCACTAAAGCATCGACCCAATCCGGTACAGTGATAGTGACCGGTTGGCCGGGATTTTGTTTGAATAATGAATATTTCGCCATCAATGACACTCCGGCTTGCTATAGAAAAATAAAAAAATTAATGGCCTGTTTTGCGTAACCCTAACGCAAAGGCGAAAACAGATAAGCACAACGGCTCCCGGCACTTAACAAATGTTCAGTCCGCTCGACCGTCGCTAATCCTTCGACGCAGGCACGAAACAACGTGAGCTCGGAGCGGCAGAAATTCTGGCACAAAGTAGCTGCAGCGCAGATCGGACAATGATGTTCCACTAAAACCCAACGGCCGTCCGGCAAGCTGTTATCAACTACATAGGCTTCGGCCAAATAACCTTCCTGCTGCCGGATCTCCGCCAACTGTTGCACTTTCGTCGCCAGATCGCCGAAATTACTTAATTTCGCCAGATAGTGCAACTGCTGCTGTTGTTCGCGCTGCACAATTAATTGCTCCAAACCAGCGGCGCCAAACAACTGCCGCACCCCGTCAATTAACTGCAAACTGACATCGGCATGGCGATCCGGAAAGTATTGATGACCGGTTTTAGTCAGTCGCCAATATTGTTGTGGCCGACCACGACTATTAGCGTTAGTGGCTTCGGGATTCTCGGTGCCTGACACCACCAGCCCTTGTTCGGCCAGATTCAACAAATGTTTGCGCGCGCCCATCATGGTAAGTTCCAACAAATCCGCCAACTGCTGACTGGTCAACTGGCCTTTGGTTTTTAGCAGCTGCAGGATTTTTTCGTTATTGGCCACAGGGAACTCCTTCGGTGTTGTTGCATGAACTACGAAGATCCTGACGCCGCTCCTGCCAGATAAACCATCCCGCCAGCCAAATCCATAACGCTCCGACCAGCAAAGTCCAGCCCGAACCCCATAATGCAATTACACTGCCGCCAAGCGCAATAATGATATTACCGGCACACATCAACAGCGTCAGCAAACCCATCAGCCGCCCCTGACCCAAAGCCGCATATTTGTTGGCGCAATACACATTAAACCAGGTACTCATCATGCCAATCGGTACACCGCACAGCACCAGCACAGACCAGGCTGACCAGTGACTCAGTTGTGGCAGCAGCAGCACCAGCAGTCCCAACCATAACGTTGCGAATAAACTGCCGGTTAAAGCCGAAACTTTATGACTCCAGATCGACATCGGCCCGGCGCTGACGGTCACCATCAGCAAACACAAAGCCGCGGTAATTAATCCGATGTCCGTACTGTTAAATTGCTCGGCTTCCACCAGCCACAAAGGGTAAAACTCGTAAAATGCATTGAGACCAATGGTGTAGCTTAGTTGAATTAATACCACCCATTTCAGCAGCGGTTCGCGCAGCAATTGCAGTGAATTATTCGCCGCCAGGTTTTGCCACAGTGATAAGGGGTTTGGCTGCAACGTCGTCGCGGGCAGCAGAAAATACACCAACACCAAACAAGGCAACATCGCTGCAGCCGCCACCCAAAACGGCACGTCGGTGCCATAGACGACGGTAAATCCGCCAATCAAGGGCCCAACCAACCAGCCACCATGCAAAGCACTATTCACCCAGGCGATGGCTTTGTTGCGTTGAATTTGTGGGTGTAAATCGGCAGCAATCGCCCGCGCTATGCTGATAGCGCCTTCACAAATACCGGTCAGAAAACGCGCCAGCACAAACCACAAATATTGCTCCGCCGCGATCGCCAGCGCCGACAACGCATAACCGACCAGCGCCAGCAACAACGATCCCAATAACACCGGCCGCCGGCCATAAATATCCGACATCGCCCCCAGCACCGCACTGCCGATTAAAATCCCCAGCGGACTCGCCGCCAAAGCAATGCCAAACAGTAAAGTTGGATCCAGCCCCAGCCAATGATTAAAAGGCGTTAGCTCGGTTGATGCAAAAATCGGCGCCAGAATAGGGTATGGCAAGGCGAGTCCGGCTACTGAAAAGAGTGCAATTAAACAAATGGTGATGAGAACTAACTTTGGGTGTTGGTATTGAGGTTGAGCGTGCAGTTGGGTGTGCGGTTGAAGCGTTGCAGGATATGAAACAGCACCTTCTCCGGTAGCGTTCAATCCGGCTTCAACCGTAGAATTCGACATGGCTTGCTCATGATATAAGGGTATTTTTGCTGAGTATAATAGGGTAAAGCAATTAAATACACCGTTAGGTTTATTTAATTAAGCCCGCTAGGCCTACTTTGAGATCCCGTCAAATGTATTGCCACAGAATCAGACTGGCTATTAGTGGCTGGCGAATGCTACAACTGTGCAATACGCCAGCGTCAAACAGCTACATGAAGGAGCCCCCTATGAATACGGTCGTCTCACCAGCGGTTGTTGCCGCAAGCTTAACTGAATACTGGTCGCCCAAAGTGGTGGCAGAACTGGATGATTCTTATGTCAAAGTGGCTAAAGTACTGGGCACGTTGGTGTGGCATCACCATGAATTTGAGGATGAACTGTTTTATATCCTCAAAGGTTCGCTGACCATCGAAATGGAAGATCGCACTGTGGTGCTGCAACAAGGTGATAGTTTTGTGGTGCCTAAAGGCGTCCGACATAATCCGATCGCCGCCGAGGAGTGTCACATTATGCTGATTGAACGCAAAAGCACCTTGCATACCGGTGACGAACAAACCGAAAAAACCCGCAGTCTGGCTGAGCAGTTAACGCCGCTGGGTTCGCTTTAAACGAATAATGTGGATAAACCTTATGCGACAAAACTTGCGTGAAAAAATCATCCTGGTTTGCGACCAGAAAATCCTAGCTAAAGGCGAGTCAGTGGGCTTGTCGTTCTACGCATTTTTTGCCAATAAAAATGACCATCCGGAATTATTGATGGAAGCAGCAACATGGTGGATCCAAACCCATCAGCTAAACCATTTTGAAAAAGCCAACAAGATTAAACAGATGGTTGCAGCGGGGCTTTAAGCTCGGCCGCGGTTTTGGTTTGACGCGTAACGCCGGACTACCTTCGGTGAGTCCGACCTACTTTTTCTAAGTACAATCATATACTTGCGTGGGCGCCACTCACCGCATCAGCGGTAGTACGCCGGATGGTTGTAGATGGGCTTTAAGCACAATCTCTGCTTTGGTGTGATGCGTGATGGCGTAACGCCGGACTACCTCCGATGAGTCCGCCCTACTTTTTCTAAGTATAATCATATGCTTGCGTAGGGCGCTACTCACCGCGGCAGGGGTAGTTCGCCGCACTGAAATTGCCGAATGGATCCTGTCACGGAGTCATAGCCGACAACTTCCACAAAAAGTGTCTTTGATTTATTTTTAATCCGATAAATCAAAGTTTTAACTTTACAATCTTGCTCAAAGCCCATTAATGCCAAATTCTTTTGTCGGTTTTAGATACAAGTTAATATAAAATCAGTTACAACTTTCGGGTTTAATTACCGGCCACATCCCCACAGCTTTACCATGAGACCCTCACATGCATCGTATTTTATCCTTGACCTTGTTCTTGGCCACGTTGTTGCCAGCATCCAGCGTTGCTGCCGAACCAAAGCCCGACATCACCACGTTATTGGCGCAAAACCCTGCTTTTGGTGATGTGAAAATTTCGCCGGATGGCCGTTATCTGGCCGTCACCGTCTACAAAGACGACCAACGGCAATTGCTGTGTCTGGAGCGCGAAAGCATGAAAGCGGTGGGCGGCGTGCGACTGGTTGGTCACGATGAAGTGGGGTCATTTTTCTGGGCCAATCATGAGCGGCTGGTGATGAAAGTGATCAGTCGTAAAGCCTGGGAAAAAGAGCCTAAATATTATGGCGAACTGTTTGGCATTAACTGTGACGGCAGTCAAAAAAAGCTGCTTTTTGGCTATCGGGCCAAGGACACCACCACTGTGAATAACAACGAAGGTAAACGTGCCTGGGCTGAATTAATTCACCTTTTACCCAAGGATCCAAAACACATTTTAATTAGCTCCACTAACTGGAGCAAAAGTGGCGATGCTAAATCTGATGTTTACAAATTGGATATATATCGCGGCAAGATGACCAAAACCGGCCGTGCGCCGATTGGTTATGCCGATATTCTGGCGGATAACGCGGGGGTACCAAAAGTTGCCAACGGTACCGATGAAACCTTTAGCCAACGGGTCTATCTGGCAGGCGCTGATGGAGAATGGCAGGAAGATAAAGCGCTGAACCAAATCGATGATTTTCAGGCGCTGCGAATGTTACCCGACCAATCCGGGTTTTACTTTTCTGGCCGCCATCAAACCGACCTGGAGGGTCTGTACCAGTTTCATTTTGCCGATAAACGCATCACTCCACTGTACGAACCGACCAAAGTGGATGTCACCAGCGCGCTGTTTAGTACCGATGGTGAAAGCATTTATGCTGCAAGGCTGGACGAAAACTATCCGTCTTATCTGCTACTGAACAAAGAGTCGCCGGACACCCAGGTGTTTCGCGCCCTGACTCAAAAATTTGCCGGCGCTGATGTCAGTTTAACCAGCCGCACTGAAGACGGTCGGTTGCGGGTGGTGCGGGTAGAGGCGGAACAACTGCCACCGGTGTATTTTTTACACGACAACCAAACGGGTCAAGTTGACCGGCTGCTGGATAGTCGCCCGCATTTGCGCGGGGTCAAACTGAAAGAAACCCACCCGATTGAATTCAATAGTACTGACAAGACGTTGATCCGTGGTTATCTGACTTTAGGTGCCGCCGAAGCCAGTGCCCAACCGATGGTGGTACTGTTGCACGGCGGACCTTATGGCGTTCGCGACTACTGGGGTTTTAACTCAGAAGTTCAGTTGCTGGCGATGGCAGGTTATAACGTGTTGCAAGTAAACTTCCGCGCTTCAGCAGGCTACGGTGCTGCCTTTACCAATGCCGCCAATCTCCATTGGGGTGACGCCGTGCAACAAGACATTATTGCCGGTACGCGCTGGGCGATCAGTCAGGGTGTGGCCCAACAAGGTAATATTTGTATTATGGGCGGTTCGTTTGGCGCCTATTCGGCGCTGCAATCGGCCGCATTGGCGCCGGAACTTTACCGCTGCGCTATCGGTGTGGCTGGGGTCTACGATTTAACGCTGCTCACCAAAAAAGGCGACATCACCCGTCTGGCTTATGGCGAAGCCTATCTGGACGGGGCAATTGGGCAGAATGAAGCCTTGTTAAAGAGTTTTTCACCGGTCTACCGGGCTGACAAAATCAAAGCTAAGGTACTGTTGATCCACGGCGAAAATGACGAGCGCGCACCGTTAGTGCATGCCGAACTGATGCAGGAAGCATTGGAAGAAGCGGGCAATCCAGCCACATTGTCGGAATATGACGATGAAGGCCACGGCTTTTACGCCGAAGAAAATCAGATCCGTTATTACCAGGAAGTGCAGCAATATCTGAGCAGCCAGTTAAAGCAGTAAGTTTGGTTGTAGGTTGTAGGTTGTAGGTTGTAGGTTGTATAGCGAAGTGATCTGGCGGACCATCTGCAGTGAGTCCGCCATCACGAATATGACTATTGTCACCGACCAAAGGTGACAACCGTGACCTGCGCCTTTGCTGCGACCCCCTTAATCTAACCTTATTGCAACGACCAATAAGGACGACCCAAATGAAACAGTTCAAAACCACCTTCCACACACTGACACTGGCGTTAAGCTTAACCGGCTCTCTGCTGAGCTTTTCGGCCATGGCCCATTATCCCGCAGTAAACTCCGAACCAGCTTCCACAGTGACGCAATCACAAAACTGTGCCTGCTTTGACGTGAAAGTTGTCGGCAAGGGCCCGGCGGTGATTTTAATCCCAGGTTTAGCCTCGTCCGGTGACGTCTGGCAAACCACTGTTGAAGCGCTGAAAAACGACTATCAATTGCATATCTTTACCCTGGCTGGTTTTGCCGGTACCGCGCCTTTGCCAGCAGAACAATGGACTGCAGGTTATTTGCAGATCCAGCAACAGGCGATGCTGCGTTATATCAGCGTACAACAGTTGGATAAACCGGTGGTGATTGGCCATTCGCTCGGCGGCTATCTGGCGTTAGCACTGGCAGCAACTGCTTCCGATACTATTGGCGCCGCGATCAATGTGGATGGTTTACCGGCATTAGGGGCTTTATTTGCGCAAAATAACAGCGCCGCGGCAAGCTCTGATACCGCACCCGCTAAAACGGCAACCAACACGGATAAAGATAACAAAGCGCAACAACAGCCAACAGGCGGTTTTGACCCGATGCTGATGGCCAAAGGCATGACTAATAACGAAGTCTGGCAACAGCGGATCGTCACCGATATGGCGCGCTCCGACGGCATGACCAGTGGCCGGGTGATGGGCGAGCTGATGCAGGCGGACTTACGGCCACAGCTTGCAAACATTAAAGTCCCGGTGCTGACATTAGGCGCACTGCAAAATGGCGCCCCATACGCAACACCAGTGCAGGTGCAAAACAATTACCAAACGCAGCTGGCAAATGCCCCAACGCAGTATCACAGCTTTGCTTTTGCGGCGGACTCGAAGCATTTCATCATGGCTGATGCACCGGATTGGCTGAATCAACAGATCCGGCAGTTTTTACAGCAAAATATTGTTGGCCAAGCTCAGTAAAAACCAACTGACCAGCCACGTTTTCGACAAAAACTGTGCCGTATGGGTCATTGACCTATGGGGTCAGAGTCGTGACTCTGACCCCAGAAATTAACGTTGACCCCAGAACTTACAGCAGCCCTAGATCCCGCGTCATATTCTCGTTCCGATCTCGGTGTACGATGACGTTATCTTCAATCCGGATACCACCAAATTTGCGCATCGCGTCCACTTTGCGCCAATTTACATATTTGCCGTGTTCGGTTGCTTTAAGCCCTGCCAGCAACGAATCGATAAAATACAAACCAGGTTCGATGGTGAATACCATGCCGGGTTCGACTAAACGGGTGGAACGCAGGAACGGATGATTGTCCGGCGCTGAAACGTGAGTGCCGCGCTCGTCCGCCATAAAACCACCCACATCATGTACTTGCAGCCCTAAATGGTGGCCGATACCGTGCGGGTAAAAAGTACGGCTGATTTCAGTTTCAACAATAGCGTCGGCGCCAAGCTGCACTAAATCAAAATCGGCCAGCACATTCGCCACCAGTTGATGCGATTTTAAGTGCACTTCGGTGTATTTAATACCCGGTTTTAAACTATCCACCAGTTGCTGTTCGATGGCATTCATCGCCTGAATAAGCGCCGCGAATTCGTCATTTTTAGCGCTATAAGTGCGGGTAATGTCCGCTGCATAACCATGGAATGAAGCACCGGCGTCGATTAAGAACGCATGATGCTCGGCCGGTTTTTGCCGCGATAGCACGGTGTAGTGCAAAATAGCGGCGTTTTGATTCAGCGCAACAATATTGCTGTATGGCACTTCGTTTTCGCTTTGACCAACCGCAGCTAAATACGCCAGCTGAATATCAAATTCGCTACCGCCTGCGCGAAACGCCGCTTCGGCCGCGCGATGGCCTTGCACCGCAATGCGGTTGGCTTCGCGCATACAAGCAAGTTCATAATCGGTTTTATAAGCACGGTGATAATGCAGGTAGCTTAAAACACCTTCCGGATTCAGCTCGGTAAAACCCAGCGCCCGCGCCAGTTCCAGCTGTTCGCCAAGGTAAGCTATCCGCGCTTTGTCATACGGCAGAATTTGTTCAACTTTGGTGGGTTTATCAATGATTTCGATATCAAAAAAGCCAGCCCAAAAATCGGTCGGCGCATCCGGTACTTTGTGCCAAAAATCGACTGGCAAGTAATACACCAACTTCGGCTTGTTGACGCCATCGACCATCAACCAGCAATGCGGATTGTCGACCAGCGGCAACCAGGCTTTAAACAGCGGATTCACTTTAAACGGATAGTCCATATCGTCCAGAAATTGCCGCTTGGCCTGGCCGGAATGGATCACCAGCGCATCCAGATTTTCCCGCGCCAACACCGCCTTGGTGCGTTGTTGCAGTTCAAACAAATGAGCGGCGTACAAAGGTTGATAAGCTGGTCGCATGGCTTTTTCCATTGTTGTTTATTATTGACGATGCCGTGTTCGCGGGCTGCGAAATAGCATGTACACATTCATCTTATCTAGCATCTAGCATCTAGCATCTAGCATCAAGAATACTGCAATCATTGCGCCAGCAGCAATCAGGTCGGCTCGCCCACCTGCATCGTACTCAAAGGCACAAACACATCGGTCGGCTGATTCATCCGGATATTGTAAATCTGATAATAAGCCAGTACCGCTTTAACGTACTCGCGGGTTTCTTTAAACGGAATGGTTTCAATCCAGATATCCAGCGGCATCTGGCGGTTTTTCGGCAGCCAGGTCTTCACTCTGCTGTAACCGGCATTGTAAGAAGCCGTGGCAAACACCAGATTGTTATTGTTCTGGCGCATTAAGTAGTTCAGATAATCAGTACCCATATCGATATTGGTATTCGGGTTGTACAACGTCTGCACCGGCACCCGCCGCCCGGTAATATGTTTAGCGGTTTGCGGCATAATTTGCATTAAACCATGCGCACCGACCGGCGATTTGGCGGTTGGGATAAAGGTACTTTCACGGCGGGTAATGGCCATCGCCCAGGCTGGGTCAACTTTGGCAGCCTTACTATGCTTTTGAATTTCCTGATTAAATACCATCGGGAAGCGCATATCAACATCATCCCAATAGCCGGCATCGGCCAGCGCAAAAATAGCGCGGTCGTACCAGCCTTTGTCATAAGCGTATTTGGCTGCGCCAAACTTTTGCGTCTCTGAGCCGTATTTTTGCAGGAAACTCAGCTCACGTTTCGCGGCATTTGGCCGGCCAATCGCCTGCCATTCATACATCCGCAGAATGGAATCACTCTTTTTAAACGCCTGATATTGCTCGGCGCTGATCGGCACCGGCCGGTGCGCCAGGCTAGGCTTCAGGCCAAGTTTTGCCGACGCCATAAAACCGTAGTAACTGCGCTGCACTGCCACTTTGGCCAGCAGTTGATCGCCTTTTTCCAGCAAGCCGGTTTGCTGGTAGGCCCGCGCCAACCAATATTGCAGGCTATCATCGCCCTGGCTTTCCGCTGGCAATTCCAGAATGAAATCCTGCACTTGTTGCCATTGGTTTTGCCGCAGTAACCAGGTCAGTTGCCACTGAATAAATAAGTCGTCTTTCAGTTCAACCGGCACCATCGGCATAAATTTGGCGGCACGCGGGTCGTCTTTACTGGCAAGCGCTATCGCAAATTGCCGCGCCACATCAATGCGCTGCGACTTGGTAAATTGCGGATCAGATTCAAAGCGTTGCCAAACGCGCAGCGCTTGATCCGGTTGTTTCCAGACCATTTTTTTCAACGCATACGCCAGAATTTCCCGCTCCCAACGATGCTTCAGCGGCAGGAATTTTTGCCGTTGCACTAACCCTGGGTTTTCAATCGCGTGTTTCCATTTATCCCCAAGATACTGCAGATTTTTCGGTAGCAAAGTGCGCAGGTACGGAATGATGCGGGTATCACCGCCATCAGCCACTTTACTCAAGCGAGCCCAAATCACTTCCGGCGTACGCTGACCGGCTTTTTGCCATTTACTAAAGAGTGGGTCGCATTCTTTGGGCAGCGATTTACCGACCGTCCACAGCTGCGTCACTTCCGGCCAGACATCAGCTGGCGGCTGATTAATTAACCGCAATTGCAATGCATAACAGTCCAGCACCACATCGGTGCCCATCGCATAGTTTTTTAAATAAGGTTGGGTTAACCCAACACCGGCCAGATACATCAACCAGCGTTTTTTTAAGGTCCACTCCAGCGGCGTGCCCTGGTGGCGTTTGATGAACTCTTTGACTTTGACGGTGTCTTTCAGCGAGCGGCTCAGCACTTCCAATTCGATATAGGGCTTCAGCGGATACTGGTGTAAATCGCGCAGCATCTTGCCGGCTTGCTCTGGCGTGACTTTATGAATGTTTTTTTCGGCTTTGAGGAAACGCTCGCGCAATACCTGATCGGAAGGCGCCGCTAAGGCACTGATACTGCACAAAAATGCCAAAGCAGTTGCCAGCAAAGCTGTCGATTGCCTGAGTGCGGTTGTTCCGGAAAACCCGAAGTTAGCTTGCCACATCTGTATAAATACCACCTATAGTTACACAGGCGTCGACGGCAAATTCAAACAAGCGTTTAATTAACGGTTGAATTTTTTTCTGAACCGCGACACACTGGACCCGCACAAGACTCATCTGACCTGTTGCGAAAATAAAAGCATCTGTCACCTACGCGACGAAGGAGAACATCCATGATCTACCAGAGTTCCAGCATTACCGTGCAATACATTGCCGACGGTATTGCCGAGTTTACCTTTAACGCAGCCGGCTCGGTAAATAAATTTGACCAGCAAACGCTGGCTGATTGCCGCGCAGCGCTGGAAATCCTGCATAAAGATGAAAAACTCAAAGGCCTGATTTACAACAGCAGCAAAGAAACCTTTATCGTTGGTGCTGATATTACTGAATTCCTCGCCACTTTCCAAAAACCAGAAGCCGATTTAATCCCGTGGATTAAACAAGCGTCAGACATCTTCGACCTAGCCGAAGACTTACCAGTTCCAACCATCGTTGCATTAAAAGGTTTTGCCTTAGGCGGCGGTTGTGAATGGTCGTTGACCGCGGATTACCGCGTGGCTGACACCACCACCAAAATTGGTTTACCTGAAGTGAAACTGGGCCTGATGCCAGGTTTTGGCGGGACTGCGCGTTTACCACGCATTGTCGGTGCTGACACCGCAATGGAGTGGATCACCACCGGTAAAGAACGTGGCGCTGAACAAGCACTCAAAGAAGGCGCAGTGGATGCCGTGGTTGCTCCGGATAAACTGATGGCCGCAGCCTTATCGATGGTGCAAGACGCCATTGCCGGCAAGCTGGACTGGCGCAAAAAGCGCGCCGCTAAATTATCACCATTAAAACTGAATAAAACCGAAGCCACCATGAGCTTCAACACCGCCAAAGGTATGGTGTTCGCCACCGCCGGTAAACATTACCCGGCGCCAATGTTAGCCGTTGAAACCATTGAAAAAGCTGCGCGCCTTGATCGCGCCGGTGCTGTGGCGCTGGAAAACGCCGGTTTTGCCAAACTGGCAAAAACCGATGCTGCCACGGCGCAAATTGGTTTATTCCTGAACGATCAACTGATCAAAGGCAAAGCCAAACAAGCCGGTAAACTGGCGAAAAAAGCCATTCATAAAGCCGCCGTGTTAGGCGCCGGCATTATGGGTGGTGGTATTGCTTACCAGTCCGCTTCTAAAGGCGTGCCGGTAGTGATGAAAGACATCAACGACAAAGCGCTGCAATTGGGCATGGGCGAAGCCATTAAGCTGTTGGGTAAACTGGTTGAGCGTAAACGCTTAGATGCAGCCGGTATGGCCAAAGTGGTTGCTTCTATTACGCCAACACTGTCGAACGAAACCGTCAAAGGTGTCGACATCGTGGTCGAAGCTGTAGTCGAAAACCCGAAAATCAAAGGCGCTGTGCTGAAAGAAATCGAATCGGTGGTGGGCCCGGATGCGATTATCACCTCCAACACCTCGACGATTTCTATCAATACCTTAGCGGCGAATTTAGAAGATCCAAGCCGTTTCTGCGGCATGCACTTCTTTAACCCGGTACATCAGATGCCGTTGGTGGAAATTATCCGTGGTAAAGATACTTCGGATGAAACCATCGCAGCTGTGGTTGCATATGCAGCCAAAATGGGTAAATCACCGATTGTGGTCAACGACTGCCCTGGTTTTTACGTCAACCGCGTGTTGTTCCCGTATTTTGCTGGTTTTAGCAAACTGGTGCTGGATGGCGCTGACTTTGCCAAAGTCGACAAAGTGATGGAAAAACAATTCGGTTGGCCAATGGGCCCGGCCTATTTGCTCGATGTGGTTGGTTTAGACACTGCCCATCATTGTACCGACGTGATGGCGGCTGGTTTCCCCACAAGGATGGCCAAAGTTGATAACGATCCGGTCAGCGTTATGTATCACGCCCAGCGTTTTGGTCAGAAAAACGGAGTGGGTTTCTACGCTTACAGCAAAGACGCCAAAGGCAAACCGAAAAAAGACTTAGATGCAGCAAGTAGCGCTTTATTAGCAGGCATCGCAGCGCCAGCCAAAGATTTCTCGGCCGACGAAATTATCGCCCGCACTTTGGTGCCAATGATCAACGAAGCCATCCGTTGTTTAGAAGAAGGCATTGTGGCATCAGCAGCTGAAGCCGATATGGGCTTGATTTACGGTTTAGGTTTCCCTCCGTTTCGCGGTGGTCCACTGCGTTATGCCGACACCATTGGCCTCGCCAACTTTGTCGCATTAGCTGACCAATACGCGCACTTGGGTGAAATTTACCAGGTGACTGACAAAACCCGCGCTATGGCTGCCAACGGCCAAGTGTTTTACCCGGTTTAATTGCGGAGAATTACCATGAAACAAGCTGTGATTGTCGACTGCATCCGGACCCCAATGGGTCGCTCCAAAGCCGGTATTTTCCGTAATGTCCGTGCTGAACAACTGTCTGCTTATGTGATGAGCGGGATTTTAGAACGTAACCCAGGTCTTGATCCAAGCGAAATTGACGACGTGATTTGGGGCTGTGTACAACAAACGTTGGAACAGGGTTTTAACGTAGCACGTAACGCCGCGTTATTAGCCGGCATTCCACATTCAGTGCCTGCAGTCACGGTCAACCGCCTCTGTGGCTCGTCGATGCAAGCGCTGCATGACGCAGTGCGTTCTATTGCCATGGGCATGGGCGAAGTGTATTTAATCGGTGGTGTGGAACATATGGGCCATGTGCCGATGACGCACGGTGTCGATTTCCACCCGGGCCTGGGCGTATCAGTCGCCAAAGCTGCCGGCATGATGGGCTTAACTGCTGAATTGCTTGGTAAAATGCATGGTATCAGCCGTCAGGATCAAGACGAATTTGGTGCCCGTTCGCACCGTTTAGCGCATGAAGCAACGTTAGAAGGTCGGTTTAAAAACGAAATTCTGCCGTGTTTAGGCCATGACGCCGATGGCGTATTAAAACTGTTTGATACCGACGAAGTCATTCGTCCGGAAACTACAGTGGAGTCATTAGCAGCGCTGCGTCCGGTGTTTGATCCAGCCAACGGTACTGTAACAGCTGGTACTTCTTCGGCGTTATCCGATGGCGCATCTGCCATGCTGGTGATGAGCGAAGATAAAGCCCGTGCATTAGGCCTGAAAATCCGCGCCCGTGTAATCGGCATGGGTGTGGCTGGTTGTGACCCGTCGATTATGGGTTACGGCCCGGTGCCAGCGTCGAAAAAAGCGTTAAAAGCCGCTGGTTTAGACATCGGTCAAATCGACTTTTTTGAGCTGAACGAAGCTTTCGCTGCCCAGGCTTTGCCGGTGATGAAAGACTTAGGTTTACTTGAAGTGAAAGAAACCAAGGTTAACCTCAACGGCGGCGCTATTGCGCTCGGTCACCCACTGGGCTGCTCCGGTTCACGTATTTCCACTACGTTACTGAACGTTATGGAAAGCAAAGGCGGCAAATACGGTTTAGCCACCATGTGTATCGGTTTAGGCCAGGGTATTGCCACGGTGTTTGAGCGGGTTGATGGGTAACTAGTACCTTTCGTCTGCTGACGTAAAATCTGAAAAGGGCTGATGAATACTCAGCCCTTTTTTATTGGTGTTACGCCGGATAAACCGTTCTATGTGAGGAAACACGTAGGTGCGATAAGCGCAGCGCCATCGCACAGCAACAACAGGATGACGATGCAACCCTCCAGCTCCGGCCACAACCAACCACTGGCAACTACTCCGTTCGCGCCTCCGGCACTCACTGTTGAATGCTCACTGCGCAGTTGCCGGTGGTTGGTTTTAGTATCTGAACTTTTAAGTGAATAGCTGACAAATGGAGCTGCTATTGCACTAAAAACGCGTGTTCACTTTTTTTCAACTTTGTTAAAGTGCTACCTAAATTTGGGATCCATTTAACTACGGAGCACTATCGAATGAAGGAACTACTATTAAAAATGCCACTGGTGCTGCTGAGCTTGCTGCTTTGCATCAGTCTGCCAACTTTTGCTAAAAGCCTGCCAGACTTTCCTTTTGTCGTTACTACCGGCAGTGCAGAGCGATCGGTAAAACCAGATATTGCGACTATCCGCATCCGGGTTTTGGCATTTCATCAGGATTCCGCAGTCGCTCTGCAACAAGTCGCCGAAACCTCAAACAAACTCACCGCCGTTTTACAGCAACTGAAACTTCCGCTTAGCGCCCTTGAAGCGTCCGATCTGGAAAAGGATGTAAAAAGGCAACGTGGCGACAACTATGACGACTTACAAATCTTAGGTTATGAAGTCACTCGCAGCTTTACCTTAAACCTGACAGTGCTTGATCTATATCCGGAACTTGCTGTGCAACTATTGACACTCAATCATATCACCAGCCTGTCAGCTGAATTTGATAGTAGCTTAAGAGAACAACTGGAAGCCGAATTAGTCACCGCCGCCGCCAAAGATGCAGCAAAACAAGCGGACAGAATGGCGCAAAGTTTGGGCAATAAAATACATTCAGTGTATGCAATGTCACAAGCTTCTGATTTCGGTAATTTTTTTGCAGCCTTTGGTGCCGACTCCCACCAATTGAGTGCGATGGCTATGGGTGACGGTGAAGTACCATTAAAAATGTTTATTCCACAAACGATAGAAATTCAGCAAGGTATTAACGTGGTGTTCCGACTGACTACGGAAAAATAGTCTTGTTCATTCTAACTCCGGTTTACTCCGGAGTTACTTTGCGCGAAGGGCGAGCTCAAACGAACTGAGTTGAACCATCCACCGGCAATTAAGTTCGTCAATGTGCTACGATGTATCACATTGCAACACAAACTGGAGTGATTCTGATGAAAAACGATATGCTCAGCACGCGCATCGATCATGAAACCAAAGTCGCATTTACCACTATTTGTGATGAAGTTGGCTTAAGCCCGTCCCAAGCGTTAAAGCTGTTCGCCCGCGCCGTGATTAATTATGGCGGCATTCCCTTTGAGCTCAAAGCACCGCAACCAAATGCTGTAACCGCAGCAGCGATGAAGGAACTGGTGGAAGGTAAAGGTCAGCGCAGCGATTCTGTGGATGCCATGTTAAATGAACTGACTGTCGGCAAAGTGCCAAATGCTCAGCCTTGAATTTTCAACTCAATTCAAAAAAGACTTCAAAAAAATTACTAAAATGCCAATTCCAGACATTTTGGAAGTTGGCGATATTATTTCTCAGCTCCAACGCGGCGAATCACTAGCCACCAAAAATGTCGACCACCCACTACACGGCAACTGGCATGGCTTTCGCGATTGCCACATTAAGCCTGATCTGGTGCTGATCTACCGCATTACCGCTGACACCCTGCAATTAGCCAGAATAGGCTCTCACAGCGAGATCTTTTAATGGCAACAGAAATTGGGGCGACATGCCTGTTGGCTGAAATAGCTCGCCCCTCCTATTTCGCAGTAAACTCTGGGTTATACCCAAAATCATTGAAGATTCGGGATGGCCACGGTGGAACAGCGGCAACTGAGTGAATCTGGAGCGCCGGCTCGGAGCACAGTAGTCTATGTGACTGGCCGCGCTGGCGTTCCAGTGTCGTGATGGCATGCGCTTGGAAACGAGATCAACCGAAGCAAGCTGCATTGATATTTCAGTCTGCGACCGCCTATGATCGAATCATCTGGTTCATCTCGCCATAACTCAAATGACTCACGGCGGGCTGCAATGAACCGGTTTGCTGAAATATTTGCATCTGAGCCAATACATGGCCGTATGCAGATTCTGCCATGAAGGACCCTGCGCTATAACGTTTGACACCAGTGGCGAAGATTTCTTCGGCGCTCGGCGCTCCCGATAATGCCATCACGCTTAAAGGTGCGGCGATGGCGTGGGCGACTTGCTGACACAGTGTCAAATCGATTAAACCGGGAATAAAAACCCCATCAGCACCAGCAGCAATATAAGCTTGCGCTCGACTGATTAAGCTTTCGGCATCTTTGCTCCCGCCGCGAAGCAATACATCCATTCGGGCATTTATAAATAACGGGTAGTCCAATGCTTGGCAGGCTTTGCGCAATTGTTGAATGCGTTGTGCGCCGCGAACAACATCGAGCATACTGCCGTCCTGTGAATCTTCCAGATTCACGCCGACAACACCTGCTGCCAGTAGATCTTGCGCCAAATCGCTCATGCTTTCACCTGCGCTAAGCAAACCGTTTTCAACGTCGATAGACACAGGCAGTTCGGTGCTAGCTACAATTGCGGCCGCATGTTGCATCACGCATTTGCGTGGGATGGTATGGCCATCGGCATAGCCCATGGTCCATGCAACGCCAGCGCTGGTTGTCGCAATGGCGGTCGCACCTGCTTTTTCGGCAAGACGCGCAGTCATCACATCCCATACATTATTCAGCAGTAAACCGCCTTGACTGTGCAGCTGGCGAAATGTCGTGATTTTGTTTATTAATTGAGTGCTTAGCATGATGTTCCTATATTTTTAAGTACCAGAGCCGTGGGTGGTATACATAATCTACTGCTTGGTCATTCAACACTATTCAGGTTTGCTACTAAAATACTTATTGCCGGAACATTTGCATACGCCAATTCACTTCCCAGGTTTTGCCCTGATCTGCAGACATCGCTTGCTCCCAGCGCGGGGTTTCGGTGTCGGTATCAAACCATGTATAGCGAACCCGAATAGGTTTGCCATCCAGTTCATCATCACATTCGAAGATGCCAATACCATTTTCAAACTTACCTACGACCGGCGGCATTAAACTACCGGCGCCATTAAGACCGGCGTTGGTATTGTCCAGCCAATAAATACTCCACAATTGTGTTTGCGGATTGAACAAACGCAGCGACATGCCGACATAACCCGGGCGCCAGCAGGGGGCGAGGAAATCATCGTAATTGCCGATACCACCTGGCAGCAATCGCATCTCTTGGCTCGCTTCGAAGTACTCCCAGTCGTCGGACTGTTGCAAACGATGACGCAGCCGTTGGTTTTCTATCCGCCAGCGGCCAACGAAAAAATCAAAATCATGTTGAGGGTCATTCAAACTGTGTTTTCCTTGATTGAGAGATGGTGCAGCATGGGCAAAAGTCGAACGAGATCATAAAGCGCCAGGCCCTGTCAGGACATAGACAAAACCAAGTAATGGGCCCAGGTGAGCCACGGATTTCACAGATTTAAGCTGGTTTTACTTTGGATTTCTCGCAAGCGGCGAAAGCTGGCTAAATTGCCGTTGGCAGGCGCCAGTTTTGAGGCGCAAGTCAGGAGGATTTCGGCAGTTGATCACCATGGCAACGCGGACGGTTTTCAAACTGCGACGACAGCACCATCGAGGTACTGGTTTTACCTAGTTTACCCAACGACATTAACACATCTTGTAAATGTTCCGGCGAGGTAACGCCGATGTGCATCAGCGCACAGTGGTTGCCGGTGGTCGCGTGCAGCGCTAACACTTCGGCATGAGCGGCGGCCCAAGCATCTAAGGCGGCATGTGAATCCACCACAATGTTGATAAAGGCTTCAAAGCTATAGCCCAAGGCACGTAAATTTACTCGCGTTTGGTAGCCTGTGATCACCCCTGCCTCTTCCAAACGCCGCACCCGTTCTGTCACAGCTGGCGCAGTGAGATGGACTTGCCGGCCAATTTCGGTGTAACTGATGCGTGCATTGCTTTGCAACAGGGCGATTATTTTACGGTCGTAGTTATCAAGTTCAAAAGCCATAGTAAACCTAGTGAAATATCTTGAATTCAGTGGTTATATCGCGGCAAATGCTTGGGATTTGCTCTGTATCGGTACGAGGTTCCCACTTACCATAGTGGCTTGTTCTTGCCACTTTAGCAGATGTTCAGCGATGAAAAATATTATTGAAATTCGCAGTTACCAATTAAAACCAGGTACTGGGTCAGAGTTCCATCAATTATTACATGAAAAGTCTTTACCGCTACTGGCCGCCGCAGGGATTGATGTGGTGCTCGCCACCGCCTCATTGCAAACCTCAGACGTTTATATGTTGGTGCGGGCTTATCACAGCTTAGCGGATTGCGAGCAAAGCCAGCAGGCGTTTTATGCCAGTGACGCTTGGCAAAACGGGCCGCGGGCCGCTATTTTAGCCTGCATCGAAAGTTGCAACACCATGGTGTTAGCGGCCGATGCCACTTTGATTGAAAGTTTACGCCATCATCCCTAGAAACGAACGGCGTTTAACCGTACTCCGTTCGCGTCTTCGGCGGTTACTTTTAAATGCTCCAGCCATTTTCAACCTTGATACCAGCTATGTTCGCGGCATAACGTCTGAAGCAGAACGTAGCGTTCAACGCCGATACCGTTCATTCGCCGAATCTCGACACTATGCAGGCTTTACCGGCGTCGCCGCGCCATCCCCAACCACCGTATTCCAGGGCTTCACTTGCCAGCGGGCGACCAATCCGTTCAGCACATACGGATCAGCTTTGGCAAAAGCGGCCGGAATGTCGGCGGAATCGCAACGAAACAACAACAGGGCGCCATCGGCCGGATCGCCAACTGCGCCGCCTAACAACAATTCACCACGCTCAGCGGCCTGCCAGGCCAGAGCCAGATGGGCCATCCGGAATTCGCCGCGCCGCGCTAAATAATCAGCGCTGATGTCATAGATCAGTAGAAAGTGCATCGGTAAAACTCCCTTCATTTATGCAATAAATCATCAAGCCACCGCCAATTTCAGCGCAATGCCGGTTAACGTCATCGCCACCAGCGCATCAAACATCCGCCAGCGTTTGGGTGAACTTAACACCGTTTTTAGTTTAGGCGCCAAAGCGGTCAAACTACTAAACCATAACAACGACGCCAGACAAGCACCAATGGTGAACCAGCCCGGTTGTGGCTGCAAAGTGCCAACGCCGCCAATCAGCACCACGGTATCCAGATAAACATGCGGGTTGAGCAAGGTAATAGCAAGTGCGGTTAAAGCAGTTTGTGGCCAGGGTTTAACCTCTACTTGTTGCCTGGCCATTAGCCCGGCACCGCCTTGCCAGGCGCGTCGTCCGGCGCCGTAGGCAAGCCATAACAACATCAGCACGCCGCACCAGGTCAGCATCGGCACCAGCGGCGGGATGATTTGTTGCAACCACTGCACGCTATACACGCCGGTGATAATCAAAAGCGCATCGCAGCTGATGCAGACCAGCGCAATCACCAACCGGTTGGCGCCGGCCATACTTTGACTCAGCACCCAGATATTTTGTGCGCCGATGGCGACAATCAGACTGAGTCCGACGGTAAAGCCGGTGAAAAATGACAACATAGGTTCTGCTCCTCAAAAATACTGTCTTGCAATCAGTCGCTTGCCTGGTGCCGTCGCAGAAATCACGGAAATCAAACAACACACTGGCGACAGTCTAAAGATCAGCACTACAATGAATCCAACGAATAATTTTCAGACGCCATGAATTTTAATCATGATTGACTACCGACTCCTGCAAGCTTTAGCTGCCGTCATTGAACAACAAGGGTTTGAAAAAGCGGCGCAGCAGCTGTGTTTAACCCAATCCGCCATCAGCCGCCGCATCAAACAGCTGGAAGCTTTACTCGGTCAGCCGGTATTGCTGCGCAGCACACCACCGGTCGCCACAGCCACCGGTCAGCGGCTGCTGAATCATTTACAACAAGTGCGGCAAATGGAAGCGGCGCTGGGACTGACGGACGACCCTGAACATTTGGTGGTGCGCCTTGCCACCAACGCCGACTCGCTGGCGACCTGGCTGCCGCAAGCCTTGGTGCTACCGGAACATCCTGGAGTGCAGTTTGATTTAGTGGTTGAAGATCAATCAGTTGGTTTAAAACGGATGAAACAGGGCGACGTGATGGCCTGCGTTTGTGACGCCGCGCAGCCGGTGAATGGCGGTGCAGTGTTGTATTTAGGCGCATTACGCTATCGTGCTGTGGCAAGCCGCAATTTTGTGACACGGCATCAACTCACTGAAAACTTGGCAGAAAAAATTGCTGCTTTGCCTTGTATGGTGTTCAGTCAGGACGATCAGCTGCAACATCAATATCTACAGGACATCGCTGGCACCAGCCCGCAACGGGTACATTTGTGCCCATCTTCCGAAGGTTTTGTCCGCGCTGTGGTGGCGGGACTTGGTTTTGGTTTGCTCCCGGAATTGCAAAGTCAGCACTTGCTGGATTCTGGCCAACTTATCGATTTATCGCCCGGTTATTTTCTGGATACGCCGCTGTACTGGCACTATTGGCAAAGCGAAAGTCCGCTGCTGCAGCTGTTGCGACAGAACGTAGAGATCACCGCCGAAGCATTTTTAGTTCGCTAAAAAACTATTGGGCTCAGCGAAACCTTTGGGGTCAGAGTACTACTCTGACCCCAAAGGTTGTTATGCCCTGTTATTAACAATGGCGATTAACCCGGCGCAGCTGCAGTTTTTGGGGCGTCCGGCTTCGAGGCAACCGCAGTTGCCTGAGGCACAACCCCACGCCAGCGCCATAACAACCAGAGCGCCAAACAATCCACCAATAGCGCAAATACCGAGGCTTCGGCGCCAAAACTGCCGCCGGTCAGCCAGTCTGCTTTTGCTTGCAGTTGTGGTAACAACCAGCCGTTATGCTCGTAGCCACTGACCTGAAACCCGAGCAGATACCCTTGCGCCCAGTTCCAACCAAAATGCAGACCGAGCGGTAACGCCAGACTACGGGTTTTTAGATAAGCCAGACCAAACAACAATGAAGCTAAGGCTAAATCCAGCATTGCCACCACTTTGGCACTCCCCTCAAGGCCAGGGTTGTCCCAATGCCCGGCAGCAAAAATTGCGGCAAATAACAGCTGGGTCGGCCAAACGCCCAGCCCATCCAGCAGCCGCTGGAAGATAAAACCACGGTACAACAGCTCTTCCAGCGCCGCGGCTAACAACAGCAAATAAGCACCCAAAGCTAAATCTGCGGCTTGAAACTTGGGATTGATACCAAAGGTCGCAGCTGAAAAACTCCACATCAGCAATGCGATAACACCCATCATCGCCATACCAGCCGCAGTTCCAAACAGTAACTGTTGCCACCAACGCGGATCAAAGGCTAATCCCAAATCGGCGAGTCGCTGTCTTCGTAACAACAGGCAACTCCAACTGACCAGCAATAACAATATCAGCGCCAGCGGCTCCAGCTGCATCGTGCTGGCACCGAGGTCGGTCAACCAGCCTTTAAGCGGTTTATAAAGTTGACGTGATAAGGCAAGAATGGCGATAAAGATCAGGACCCACCAGCCATTACGCAGTTGGTGCTGCGCATTAAAAAATATTTTATTCATCAAGGATTTCCGTTTTATTTGAATCGTAGTTCGGATATTTGCCTTGCAGGCCGAAGCAAATGGCAAGTTAGATGCCAACAAAAATAAGCATGCAATTCAAATGGTTAGATTTCTATGGTTGTTATTGCTAACGGATTACGACCAGTTAATCGTCAATTATGTAATAAAGTGGTTAAAGTTCAGTGGCGGGAAGAATGAGGGAAAGTCGGACTTTTGGGGTCAGAGAACTTTTGGGGTCAGAGTAGTACTCTGACCCCAAAGGTTGTTACGCCTTATACGGCATTGCGCCCAGATAGTCTTTTTTACCGACATCAACACCGTTGTGACGCAAAATAGCGTAGGCGGTGGTGACGTGGAAATAGAGATTCGGGATGGCGTGTTGAATAGCAAACTCTAAACCAGTCAGATACTTACCTTCCCAACGTGGCTGGCTGATGTGACGCTCAGCAGCTTCAGCCAAATCTTCGGCTTTAAAGCTGTTGATATAGTCCAGCGTTTGCGCGATACGGGTTTGCAGCTCGGCCAACGTGGTTTCGCTGTCATCATGTTTTGGCGCGCTGTCGACCACACCGGCCAACCGGGCCACACCAATTTTGGCGGTATCGCAGGCAATTTGGACCTGACGGATCAGGTTAAACTGGTCCGGTGCCAATCTTGAATTTAACAGCACCGACACATCGTATTTTTTCGCTGTAGCGGCAAGTTCCGCCTTGTTTAGAATGGCAGTTAAGTTATTCAGCATTTTGCTAAATTGCACTACGGTTAAGTCATAAAGCATGGTCATTCCCCGGTTTGGTAAAAAGTTTGGTCAATAGAAGCGGCGACCCAAAAGGGGCGTCGCAGAAATACAGCTGATCAGGAAATGGGGGAGCAATGGGCGTTATTCAATGGGGTCAGAGTCAAGACTCTGACCCCAACGGTTGCATTAATCAGCGGGTCATTTTTTTCACAAACACCACCACGAACAAGGCGATGGTAAAACTGCCGGTAAAGGCTTCAAAAGCGGCAAATAACCGCGACCAGCCGATGGGCGTGATATCGCCGTAACCTAAGGTGGTAAAGGTCACCACCGAATAGTACAAACAGGTGCCGAACAACTTCAGTTGATGCCAAAAACTATCGGCCGGATTAAACTGCAACAACTCGCCGCCGCTGACCACGCCAAGGAAAAAATAACAAATAGCGCAAAGGAAAATCAGCAACAGCGAAAACAGCACCACCCGCACCGGCTCTTCGCCATAACCGCAAAACACATCAATCAGTTTTGACAGCAACCGCGGCTTACTCCAGCGCGGATACTGAAACCTACGCATCCGCAGTTCCTGCTGAATATACCGCCCTGATAATACAAACAAACCTTCATGCTCAGCGGCTTTTCGAAGATCGCGGTAAATTTCTTCCGATTGTTCAAAATAATCATTGGCAAGCGCCCGGTCGCGAATTTTGTCGGCCTGATGGGCGATTTTTTCCTGTCGTAATTGTTTCCCGAGCTGCATATTCTCAAGGCGCGCGCCGGCCCATTTTACCCCGAGTAAATTCGCCTGATGCATGCAGGTCCAATGCACATTGGCTTCACGCAGGTCGGCTTTCATCAGATTCACTTCGGTGAGATTAGCCTTATACAAATGCGCGCCGTGCAAATTGGCGCGATATAAGTCGCTGAAGCTTAAATCATAACCAGGCTGGCCCGGTGCAGCTGCTAGATTTAGCCCCGCCAGCTGCGCGCGTTTTAGTGCCAAACCACGCAGTTGGCCGCCACTTTTGGCGTAAAGTTCCAGCGCAGCTTTGTCGCCGGGCTGATCTTTACAAATGGTCGGATCATGCCAATAACAAAGGCCGGAGGTTCCGGCCGGTTCGTGGCAACAATGTTTTGGGTCGTCTTCCTGATAACAACAAAGGGGGGCGTCGGCCATCCACTAACTCTGCGGGCAAGGAACAGGTGAAGCTAAGTGTAGTCGTTGCACCCAGAAGTGAAATATCAACATGCCAGCTGCGGTCAGCACTGCGATACTGGCGAACAAAACCCACATCAGCATGGGTTGATTCAACTGTTTGGCGATGACGGTATAAGCAAAACCCGACAACAAACCAGCAAATAAATTACCCAGCGCCATCGCCACAAAATAATAACCCATATACATCGCGGTTTGGTGACGTGGTGCGATGGCAGCAACATATTCCTGACTTTTTGGCGAGGCAATCATTTCACCGCAGGAAAATACCACCACAGCGCCAACCACAGTCACGCCGCCAACCAGCAACATGCCGGACAGGCCACAGCCCAGCAAGCCTGCGGCCATCACCAGCGTGCCCACCACCAGCACCGGCATCGCTGGCCAGCGCTGAATAAACCTACTGATGGCAATTTGCGCCAGCACAATGGTGGCAAAACCAAGGTTGACGATATATTCCGGGTTTATCTGCCGATACTCAGCAGCCCACTGGCTGGCCAGTTGATCGGCATTGAGTTGTTGCTGCGACAACGCCTGCAAACCCGCAGCCATCTCGGCTGGCGGCAATAGAATTTTATGATGTGCCAATTCCAGCACCAGACTTTGCCACTCGACGGCAGGCAGCGTAGCAAACTTCGCCGCCAGCGCAGGTAAAGCGGCCGCCAGCTGCGGAATATTGACCGCGGCAAAATACTCCAGCAGCGCTGGTGACCAGGCCGCCAGCATGTGCACCAAATCGCGGGTGTCGACGTAATCGCGTAAATACACCGGCAAGGTGATAAACAGCTGATTGTACGCGGTAAAAAAACCGGTCAACAGCAGCAAAAAAACCACCACACGGCCATTACCCAGCACCTGCAGCATTTCCTGCAACACCTGGCGGATCGTACGCTGATCTGCGGTATTCACCACCGGCTCGCGATACCAAAACAGCGCCGGAATAAAATTGATTAAAATCCAGATTGAGGACATCACAAACACCCAGTCCCAGCTGATTGCCCGCAAATAACCAGCGATCAAAGGCCCGATAAAACCGCCGATATTGACCATGGTGTAAAAAATGCCAAACGCCAAACCACGATTACTGTCGTCACTACAACGGCCGACCGTACCCACCACCACCGGTTTAAAACAGGCTGCGCCAACTGCCACCGCAGTAAAAGCCAGAAAAAATGCCCAAAAAGTTTCGACTTGCCCCAGCAGGTAATAAGACGGTGCCATCAATGCAAAGGAGCATAAAAACATCCGCCGATAGCCGTAACGATCGGCCAGCGCGCCAGTTAACACCGGCAGTAAATACAGTAAAAACGGGATCATGCCCTGCAAAAAGCCCCGTTCCTGATCGCTAAAACCCAGGCCACCATGGCTGGTTGGGCTGGTCATATACAAAGAGGACAAACTGAAAAAGCCGTACCAGGCCAGTCGTTCGAAAATTTCCATGGTGTTGGCGACATAAAAAGTCGCCGGAAAAGGGCTGCGTCGGACTGTGCTCATCGGTTTGTCTCTGAGTTTTTATGGTTAACCAAAATAAGGGCGCTGCAATACGAGTTCGGCACAGAGCAAATCACTTAAAGCGGTGCCCACGGATTTAAACAGTGTGATTTCATCACGATGTTGCCGCGCTGGCAGATTGCGCCTGCAAAGTTCGGCCAATTCGGCGCGAATGTCGCTGGCGGAAAATTGCTGCTCGGCAATTGGAATAAGTAACTCGCCCGCTTCATTCAGCACGTTGTTGCGATCATCGACATAAACCGAAGCTCTGCGCACCAGCTCAGTGTCGCATTCCCGTTGTTGTGGACTGTGATTGCCGAGTAAATCGACGTGACAGCCTGGCGGAATATCCTTCCCAAATAGCAATGGCGTCGCTGAACCGGTGGCGGCAACGATAATGTCGGATTGCTGACAGGCCGCAGGGATATCTTCGACCAGCTGCACTTGCAGCCGTGGATACAGCTGCTGCACCTTATGACAAAGCTGGCGCACCGCCGCCGGATTGCGCCCCCACAACAGCACTGTTTGTAAATCATGCTCTGCCAGATGCGCTTGCAGCAGCGGTAACGCCAACCGGCCACTACCCAGTAACAACAGCGTGCGGGAATCCGATCTTGCCAGATAACGAGACGCCAGCGCCGACACCGCAGCGGTGCGCCAACAAGTCACGCTGCTGCCTTCAACCCAGGCCAGTGGCACGCCGTTATCGCGCCGGTACAACAAAATGCTGGCGTGTAACGCAGGTAATTGTTGCTGCGAGTTATCTGGAAAATAACTAAAGGCTTTCACCGCAATCACCTGCTCATTCCAGGCCGGTAATAAGGCAAAGGCTTCCGGGAAACCCGGTGTCAGCGGCCACACCTGTCGTGGCGGCATACTGAAATCTTTGGCAAAACCTTGTTGTAAAGCATTGATCAACAATGGGAAATCCAGGACTTGATCGACTTGTTGCGCACTAATAATTTGCATATACCCTTATTCCTTGAAGATTTGGGGTTGTTGCCTTCGCTCGTTCGCCCCAGTCACATAGACAGCTATGCTCCTGGGGCCTCACTCGTTCGTCGCCTACCCAAATCTTCAATGATTTCGGGTATAACGGTCGTCTCTAAAAATAAAAGGAGCAGGTGCGGATCAACATTCCAGCGCGAACTGCTGTGGCGCTTTGGTCAGCTGCAGATAACCATGTGCCGTCACCAGCACATCATCTTCCAGTCGCAGCCCGCCATAATTGGGCAGATAAACCCCGGGTTCGATAGTCACCACAGCACCAGCTGGTAATTTCAGCTCGTTGCCGGGGCTTAAAAAAGGTTGTTCGTGCAACTGCAACCCGACGCCATGGCCAAGCCCAGGCCCGGCATAACGCCCAAATTCCGAGCGTTGTAACATTTGATCAGAAATGGCAAATAACGCACTGGCCGAAACCCCGGCTTTAACGGCTTTTAACGCAGCTTGCTGCGCCTGTTGCACCGCTTGAAACAACTGCAATTGCAATAAATCGGGTTTGCCTGCGACATAACTGCGGGTCATATCACTGCGATAACCGTTCACCACAGCGCCAAAATCCACCAGAATTAAGTCGCCTTTTTTCAGCCGCTGCGTGCCAGGCAACGCATGCGGCAAGGCGGACCGTGCGCCAAAACCAACAATAGTGGCAAACGACAATCCTTCGGCGCCAAGTTTTTTCAACCGATATTCAAGTTCGGTGGCAAAATCGATTTCAGTGATGCCAGGTTGCAGCAGTGGCAAGGTTTGGGCTAAAGCAGCATCGGCAATTTGCGCCGCTCGCTGAATTTGCACCACTTCCCAGTCGTCTTTGACCATCCGCAAGCTGGTCAGCACTGGCAGGCAAGGGCTGAAGTGAATCGCCGACAAATCCTGTTGCAGCAACTGCCATTGCTGCACACTCACCGACTCAGCTTCATACCAGACTCGGCTGACTTGCTGCGCCGCAAACTCCAGCGCCAATGCTTCGCCAAGACGCTGCTTGTCACGATCACGACAAATCACCCGGCAGCCATTTTGCGCCACTGCGCATTCCTGCCGCGCCTGTGCTTCAAAACGGTAATCGGTGATGAGTGCCACACTGTGCTGGGTCAATACCACACAAGCCGCTTCACCGGCATAATTCACCAGATAACGTAAATTTTCAGCGCCAAAAATCAGCGCCGCCTGTTGATTGGCTTGTTGCATCGCTTGGCGAAACGCCGCCAGACGATTGGCAAACTGTGGCTGCAACGGCGCCAGCATTGGAATTCCTGTATTCATCGGAAGATAAATCCTTCTGCAAAGGGGTCTTGGGGGTCAAGATAAAATTGCTGGCGGCCAGTGACATAAGCCTGGCCTTGCACCCGCGGGATCACCGCCGGATACTTGCCGTATTGCACCAAATCAACAATCGATAATTGAAACTGCGAGCCGAGAATGCTTTCGATGACCAGGGTTTCACCGACGGCCAGCTGGCCTTGTTGTTGCAAAATGGCGGCAAGTCCAGAAACACCGCTGCCGGTTGGGCTGCGGTCAAGCTCGCCGTCGGCAAACACACAGACGTTGCGCATATCGGCTGGGCTGGTTGGCTTGGCAGCGCTTAGCGGGGTAGCTGATAAAAGCGCTGCGCCGGTAAAAAGCGCTGCGCCGTAGAAAATAGTCCCGTATAAAAAGTTTAAATCCGGCTCAAACGGATGCTGTAACTCGATTTGCTCCGCCAGCGCCAGTTTAATACGCTGGCCCCATGCAATAATTTGCCGGTGATTGGTCGCATCAAGCGACAAACCAATACTGGCCGCGTCGACATACGCATAAAAAGCACCGCCATAAGCGAGGGTGTATTTCAGTTCACCGACACCGGATAAATTTAGAGTCTGATCACTCGCCACGACAAAAGACGGCACATTATGAAACCAGCAATGCTGCACCCGCCCTTGCTTGACCTCAGCAAATAACCGGATCTGGCCACAAGGTGCATCCACCGCAAAGGAAGTGACAGGCTCAGTTATTGGCACCACCCCGGCTTCAACCGCCACTTTGGCCAGCGCAATCATCGCGTGGCCACACATGGTGCTGTAGCCTTCGTTATGCAGGAAAATCACCCCGAACTCACTGTCCGGCCGCTCGGGGGGTACCACCAGACAACCATACATATCGGCATGTCCACGTGGTTCCCACATCAGCGCCCGGCGCAGCCCATCAAAACGCAGCTGACAATCACGCCGTTTCGCCAGCACTGAATCACCTTGTAGTTCAGGAAAACCGCCAGTGATGATGCGCAGCGGTTCACCGCCGGTGTGACAATCGAGCGTGCTGATTTCCAAAGCTGCTGGCGTTGTATTGTGATCGAGTGGCGGTTGCCACCTGGAAAATCGCTGAAAGCTTTGCATATAAACTTCTACTCCGGGCCGGTACTGGCACTGTTTTTCGTCCTGCGCCTAAGGAAAAACCTTGATATAGAATATTGTATACAATATATTTGAATTGAAAGTAAACAGTTTCCGGAGAATTTATGACGAAGATGATGTTTTTATTGCAGTGTTGGCGCTTACTACCAAGCCATTTCCTAAATGGCAGTTGGCTTAGAACCGGATTGTTGGTGTCGGGCTTGATGTCGGGATTGGTGTTTAGCAGCATCGCCAATGCCAACCCAACGACCCCCCCAAAAACCGCCACATTGGACCAAATCCTCAGCCAGCAGCACCAATGCAGCGCCGGCCTGACGTTACGCTCGGCTGCACTAACCCAGCCACAACAACAAGCGGCCTGCAGCCAACTTGCCGCCATCGAACAGCGCTTTCATCAGTTGTTTCAAACTGCAGGCAAGCCGGTGAAGCATGACCATAACAACATGCTGCGCGCCAATATTTATCAGTCAAAACAGCAGTATGTCGAATTCGCTAGTCAGCATTTTCAGATGCCAACCGACAACGGTGGTATGTATCTGGAAGGGTTTCCGGACAAGCCAGGTAATCAGGCCGAATTTGTTGCTTACCAGCGCGAGCAAGGTCAGGTGTGGAATTTAAGCCATGAGTTTGTACATTATCTGGATGGGCGTTTTAACTTATACGGTGATTTTTGTGCCACGTTGCACGACTCGCATGCGCCGCCAGAAAACTGCCCGACACCAGCGCCAGATACGCCGTATTTAGTCTGGTGGACGGAAGGCATGGCCGAATATGTGGCGCATGGCGCCGACAACCCGGAAGCGCTAAAACTGGCGGCAACCCAGCAATTTAAACTGAGCGAGTTGTTTCACACCGGTTATGAGCGCAACCACGGTAGTGATCGGATTTACCGGTGGGGTTATCTGGCGGCGCGTTATTTGCTGGAACAACAAAGGTCGAAAGCGGACACGATGCTGAATTTACTTCGAAACGGTGATTACCCTCGCTATCAGGCGCTGGTGCGCAGCTGGGGAACATCGATGGATCAGGAATTTAGTGGGTGGCTGACGCAGCAAGCAATTACTGGAACCACCGCCACACAGGCGGTGAGCAGCGGCAAATAAACCGCTGACAAAAGAGTGCAAATGAATTGATTACAAAGCGCGCTGCAAGCTACTGCGCAGCGCGATAAGTTGTTGCCGCAGCGCAATAATATCCGGCTCGGCCATGCCGCATTTCATCCCAAGACTACGGTTAACCTCACTGGCAGCTGGTCTTAGCGCTAAGCCCGCTGGCGTCAGGCAAATTTCCAAAGTCCGCTCGTTATCCGGCTGGCGGCGACGGGTTAACAAACCCTGCGCTTCCATCCGCTTAATCACCGGGGTTAACGCACCGGAATCAATATGCAATTGCTCGCCGATATCTTTCAGCGCCAGACCATCTTTTTCCCACAAAATCAACATCACCAGATATTGCGGATAGGTAAGCCCAAGCTGGTCCAGCATCGGTTTATAAATTTTGGTCATCAACAAGGACGTGGAATACATGGCAAAACACAGCTGCTGATCCAGATGTAAAGCCTGCAAACGGTCGGCTGATAACGGCTCAGTGGCAGTCGTCAGTGGCAAAGGTGTGGTTGGCGTTTTGGCAGGCATGGTGACATCCGAAGCAGCATCAATAACGCAAGGGTAAACAGAGCAGGCCAGAAGATCAATGATTTCCAGCCTTCATCCATGTAGTTGCAGCTGAGATGGCGGCAAACATCGTCAACAACCTGAAAAACCGTAGGTTCGATAAGCGCAGCGCCATCGAACATCGTGTTAAAGCAAACCAAAGTTATTTTTTGCCCTGATCTTAGAGGCCGATGGCGCTGCGCTTATCGGCCCTACGAAAAAGGGTACAATCTTGGATAAGTGCCTCGCTTCCTTACAAATACTTCTGCAAAAAGGCTAAATAAGCGTTTTGCGCAGTAATGCGGTTGGCTTTTTTCACAAAACCGTGGCCCTCATCCGGGAATAACACATACTCCACCGGCACGCCGTTTTTCTTAATCGCGGCGACCATTTCATCACTTTCTACCTGCAATACACGCGGATCATTGGCGCCTTGTACCACCAACACTGGTTTTTTCACTTTATCGCCGTGGAATACCGGCGAAATGCGGCGCAGACGTTCACCGTCTTTGGCCGGATCGCCAAGCTCGGCATATAAAGATTCGCGGAACGATTCCCACCATGGTGGAATACTTTCCAGCGTCCGTACCCAGTTGGTCACGCCAAAAATATTGATACCCAGTTTAAACTCGTCGGTAAAAGCCATCGCCGCCATCGTCAGATAACCGCCGTAACTACCGCCCATTACGCCAATGCGGTCGGTGGCGACCCAGTTCAGCGACTGCAGATATTTTTTGCCGTAAACAATGTCCTGCAAATCGTCTTCACCGTGCTTTAAATCATCCAGGTGGAAAAAGGTTTTGCCATAACCACTGGAACCGCGGTTATTCACCGACAACACCGCATAACCCTGATTCACCAGATGTTGGATCACCGGACTGTAACCAGTGCGGGATTGTCCGCCCGGGCCACCGTGGATCAAAATGACGGCGGGTACGCGGCTGGTGGCGCTGGCTTGTTTTGGTTGATACAACAAGGCCGGAATTTGCACGCCGTCAAAGCTGGCAAACCGCACCACTTCGCTCATCACTAAGTTGTTTTCGTTAATGCTGCTGTCAAGCGCCTGGGTTAAGCGATTGGCGGTGGCATCGCCAATTTTCCAGACGTATAAATTGGATGGGCTGTTGTCGGCATTCACGTAAAAGCTCAGATACTGGCTATCAGCTGAAAAGCTGATACCGCGTAAATCACCATCCGGTAATTTCGGCAATTGTAGCGGCTGGCCGGTATTTTGGTCGGTGATTTGAATTTTGGTCGAAGCATCCGCGTTTATGGCGGTCACTTTGTATTTGTTGTCTTTGCTAAAACCGATGTAGCTGATATCCCAATCGGCCTGCTGATAAACCGTACTTTGCTTGCTGGCGAGGTCATAACTAAAGGCCTGACTGAATTCCGAACTTTGATCCGATCCATAAATCAGCTGTTTACCATCGCGACTAAAACCATGCACAGCAAAAGTGACGTTGCCATCGTGTGGCGTGATATGTAGCGGAGCCTTGGCTGGGTCTTGTAAATCCAGTAAATACAGGTTGTTGTCGGCATTGGTACGCTCTTTACTCAGCGCCAGATAACGACCGTCATCGCTGATCGCCGCCACTTCAAACCCTTCATTGTTCTGATACACCAGGGTGCGGGCGTAGGTTTTAGCGTCGTACTGATACAAATCGAAAAATTTCGGGTCGCGTTCGTTGCTCATCACAAAAAACGCCGTATCGCCCAGCCAGCCGCCAAACATCGCTTTGAGTTTGTCACCTGGTGTTAAATCAACCACTTTGCCATCAGCTGCCAATACATAAAGGTGGTGCAATTCGTTGCCGCCCTGATCGGCGGTATACAGCACCCGATCATCCTTCGGAAACCAATCGACGGGCGTCACCGCATCGGTGGTGGAGGTGGTCAGCGGTTGCCAGGTTTTGCCATCTAAACTCACCCGGTACAAATTGAACACCCCGGTTTCATCCGAAGCCACCAGTAACGACTGACCGTTATGGTTAATCGCATTGCCCTGATAGGACTTGGTGGCAAAAAACTGCTCGGCACTGTAGTTAGTAAACGCAGGGGCTGCGGCTTTGTCTGTCGCTTGATCGGTAGCAACGACTGCAGCGGGTTCAGTGGCAGGAACGGTCGCTTTCTCGCAACCAGCTAAAATCGACACGGCCAGTAAACTGACGACGAGCACAGACGTTCTGGTGTTATGTTCCGGAAAAATTTTCATTCAAATTCCTTCTGCTTTGATCTAAACGAATGGGTCCACTGCAACGCTGGCTGCATGGTGTACTGCGCTATTTACTGCAATCGTGACTGCAATCGTGACTGCAATCATCACTGCAATATTTACCACACCGCCATTTCTGTAACGAAAGTAAAACGCCGCTGGTTAAAACTCAAGCACTTCCGCAGTTAACCATGAATCACGTTCCCGAAAACCATTGATTTGTAAAAATATATTTCAATATCGTCCGAAATTAAGGCTTAAGCGTCCGCCTGAAACAAAAATACATAAAACTCATTTTTATATTCTACAAAAAATAAAAATCTGCACTATAAGTAAACAGCCGGAAAGCGGCAGGTAACAATAAAACAACAATATTCCCAGGTGACAAAAGGATTGTTATGAAACACATAAGATCGAAACTACATCGTTGCGCTTTTGCCGTCAGTACCATTCTTTGCAGCAGTGCAGTACTGGCGCAAGCTACCCCACCTACCGAAGAAAAAGCCGTGGAACGGATGCAAATCACCGGCTCGCATATTAAACGTACCGATATGGAAGGCCCGTCTCCGGTCACCATCATCAGCCGCGATATGATTGATAAATCTGGTTTTGATAACTTACAACAATTACTGGAACGTCTACCAACCACCGGCGCCGGAACATTCTCAACCCGCGGCAATAGTCAGGATTCCACGGCAAACGGCGCCGCCGCCATCAGCTTACGTGGCTTTGGTGCCGATGCGACTTTGGTACTGATCAATGGTCGTCGGGTCGCGACCAGCGCTTTTGCTGAAGGCATCGTCAATTCATTTGTCGATATCAACAGTATTCCGGTCGCTGCTATTGAACGCATTGATATTCTAAAAGACGGCGCTTCCGCCATTTACGGTTCAGACGCGGTGGCCGGTGTGGTGAACGTGGTGCTGCGAAAAGACTATACCGGGACCGAAGTTTCCCTTGGTCACGGTCAGGCAACAGGTCCTGGTTATGATGAAACAACATTCAGTACCGTCTGGGGTACTGGTGACGATAAAAGTAATGCCACGTTAATTCTGGATTATTTCAACAACGGCCAAATTGACAATTCGGAACTTGGCCGGTTTGGCACATCGAATCAATCTCCCTATGGTGGTCCGGATCTGCGTTCATCACGTGGATATCCGGGACGGTTTATTGTCGACGGTGTTACGCTACGTGATCCGGGATGTCCCGCGGACAGCATAGCCGGACAAACTTGTTTGTACGATTACGGCCCGTCATCTATTGCCATTCCGGCGGCTGAGCGCTTGGGCGCAATTTTAAATTTAAGTCGTAAACTGGATGGTGACATCGAAATTTTTTCGGAAATCGCGGTACAACACAACACTTCTACCGCCGGCGGTGCAGCCACACCACTGGATGAAGGTGCGGGCCTGACAGTCCCGGGGTCTCACCCGAATAACCCCTGGCAAAAAGACATTCAGATTGGCCGTTACCGGACCGTCGATGCGGGTAACCGCCGCTGGGACATCACGTCGGACACCTTGCGTCTGTTAGCAGGGATCCGCGGAACCTTTAATAACTGGGAATGGGAAGCCGCAGCGCAAAAAGGCCGTAGTGCAGCCACCCAGACCGGTGAACGGGACCAGGGTTGGGTCAGAACCGACTTTTTACAACGCGAAATCAATGCCGGACGTTATAACCCCTTCGGTGGTGTGCAAAACCCACAATCGGTGATCGATGCGATTACCACCAGCCTGGTTCGTCGTGGCAAAGCGCATTTAACCTCAGTTGATGCGCACATCGGTGGCGAATTATTCCAATTAGATAGTGGTGCCGTTGGTTTGGCTGCGGGTGTGGAATACCGCAAAGAAGACGCTCGTGATACCCCGGATGACCAGTTCACACGCGGACTGATTTTTGGGACTGAATCTGTTTCGGCTGCCGCATCCCGCTCACAAAAAGCGGTGTATGTAGAACTATCGGTGCCGGTGATGGAAAATCTTGAACTGCAATTGGCCGAACGTTATGACCATTACAGCGATTTTGGCGGCACTGCCAATCCAAAAGTTGCACTGCATTTCACGCCAACCGACACCTTATCCCTTCGCACGTCCTGGAGTCAGGGTTTCCGGGCGCCTTCGCTGGCACAAATTGGTTTAGGGCCGTCGCAGGAATCACAATTTTTTATTGATACTTTCCTTTGTCCAACACCGAATGCGGCCAACCCGGCATGTGCGTCCACCGATTACACGATTGTGTTTGCTGGCAATCCAAATCTGAAAGCAGAAGAGTCTGAGAGCTGGAACTTTGGGGTAGTTTGGCAGGCAACGCCGGATCTGGATTTCAGTGTGGATTTATGGAGCATCACCCAGGAGAACAAAATTGATGAAGTGCCATTTGGTGAGGTGTATCAGGCCGAATGTGGCCGGCAAAACAGTACCATCTGTATTCGTTTTGCACCGCTGGCAGGCCAGACACTGGGGATTTTAAACCGCATCAACAATGGTTATTTTAACGTCAGTTCACAAGAAGCGCAGGGCCTGGATGTATCTGGCAACTACAAAATGGATCTTGGCGACAACGGTCTGCTGAAATTTAATCTGGAATGGACTTATTTGGATGAATTTGAAAAAGATAATCGCTCTTACGCTGGTGAATACCGTTATCCGCAATATCGTTGGGTAACGTCTGCAGACTGGAGTCGCAATGACTGGGGTGTGGCAGGTTCGTTATCTTACATCGGCGAGTTTGAAGATACACCGGACATTGATTTTGATGGTTCGTTGGATTTTGATACTAAAACGTCCAGGATGGTTGACGCACAACTGACGGTGGATGCGCAGGTTTATTACAACCTGAACGCGCAGACCAAACTGTTAATTGGCGCCAATAACCTGCTCGACAAAGAACCACCATTTGCCGCAGGGGACGGTGATAGCGATTTATACGGTTATGTTAGTAGCATCTACAGCCCGCGCGGCCGTTATATCTACGCCAAAGTCAGTTATAAATTCTAACCATTTGTATTGGTAACTCAAATTGAAAAGCTGAATATGGCCGGGCTTAAACCCGGCCATTTTTTTATCCGGGATTTAGTCTTTAGTAAGCGGTTCAACACGCTGCTCAGTGCGATTAATCCAATCACTTAACACAATATGGGTTTTGATCCGCACAATCGCCGGGTGTGCATCAAGATGCTCGCGGATTTGATGTAACCGCGCCACTGAATCAGCCTGCACAAACACAATTAAATCGGTTTCGCCACTGATACCATGACAACGCCGCACTTCCGGAATCGCCTTTAGCAAGGGGATCACATCGGCACAACGCGCGCTGTTATGCTGAATATCAAAATAGGCGGCAACTGCGGGCTGGGTTTTCGCACCAAGTAACACCTGATAACCGAGAATTTCACCACTTTGCTCTAGTCGTTTGAGTCGCTCCGACACTGCACTGCGCGACAAATTGACCTGCAGGGCAATAGCTGAAACCGATTGGCGCGCATCTTCCTGTAATGCTTTGATAATCAACTGATCAAATTTATCTGACACCAAAGTCTCCCATCTTGAAAAACACCGGCAAATCGCCGGCTGGCGCAACAAAACGTCGGCGCTGTAACGCGATTTTCCGCCATTTTGCACTGCAAAAACAAGGTAGCATAGTGCTTGAAAGATAGTGCCAACGAGAATGGCGCCGTTGGCTATTAAAAAAGGATGTTGCGGGATGAATTCAAGTCAAAAACTAAATCTGTGGCAAGGCGCGGCATTGTTGGCGACCACTTTGCTCGGCACTGGCGTGTTTATTTTGCCGCAGCTGACGATTGCTCAGGCCGGTCCTTTTGCCAGCTGGGCCTGGTTGCTGCTGACGGTATTGGCCATTCCGGTCACATTTGTGTTTGCAGCATTGGCGCGGGTATTGCCACATGCGGCAGGGCCAGCGCATTTTGTCAGTGAAGCGTTCGGACCACTGGCGGGTCGGGTCACCGGCTTGATGTTTGTACTGGTGGTACCGCTGGGTGCTTCGGCCGCAATGATGATGACCTACTCCTTTGTCGCGCCGCTGCTAAGCCCGTGGCTTGGTGATTTACGGTATTGGCAATTGCCGGTGGAATTGTTGTTTTTATTGCTGCTGTGGGTGCTGAACCGCCGTGGTGTGCAGCTATCCGCCAAATTGCAGCTGGGCCTCACCTTGTTGATTGTTAGTGTGGTGCTGCTGATGTTTGTGGCTTTTGCTTATCAGCCAAATCACATGGTGTTACCAGAAAAATTGCCTTCGGAATTCAACGCCCTTGGTTTTTCTGCAGCACTGGCTCTGGGCTTCTGGAGCTTTCTTGGGGTAGAAGCGATGACGCATTTAGCCCAGGATTTTCGCGACCCCAAACGTGATTTAGTGCCGGCGCTGTTACTCGGTTTGTTGGTGGTGGGCTGTATTTATTTAGGTTGTAGTCATTTACTACAGATTTTGGCGCAGCCTGGCGAAGACTTAAGCATGGCCGATGGCTTTAACCGCTTGTTTGGTGGCGGTGGTTATCTGCTGATTGGTGTCCTTGGCCTTTGTAGTGGCCTGGCGACTGTCAATGTCTATACCGCCAGCGTCGCGCGGTTGTGCTGGAGCTTCAGCAATAACGGCGTGTTGCCCAAAGCACTGCAACCGCTAAACCGGCATCAGGTGCCGGAACGGGCGCTGACGAGTATTTTGTTACTGATGGCCATTGTATTGTGTGGTGCCGAGTGGCTGGATGCCGGATTGCCCGACCTTATCGGTTGGGTTAATGGGGTATTTGTGCTGATTTATCTGGGGAGCATGACGGCCGCACTGCGGTTATTACCATCAAAACACCGGTTGGTGGTGAGTCTGAGTATCGGCATTTGTTTATTGCTGGTATGGATGCTGGGCACCGCCATGAGTTACGCGGTGCTATTGGTGCTGGTGACAGCGCCGCTATTATGGTGGCAACAACAGTGGTTGCGAGCCAGAACCGTCTGATGTTGCTGCGGCACAAACATAAAAAAAACCGCAGTCGATTTAACGACTGCGGTGTTGTGACGAAAGGCGTTTATTTAGTCGCTTGCGCCATTTCCAGTTCGGAATTGACCACCAAACCTTGTTGATTCACATCCATTTTCAGTGCCATTTTCATGGTGCTGCCAGAAAACTGCTGAAAATCTGGTGGAACTTCAGTACCGCTGGCCTTCATGGCGACTTCCAGCGCTTTAAAGAAACGACCATAATCCATGCTAAAGCTCAGCAAACCATTTTTAGTCAGGCTTTCTTTGGCAACGGCAGCAGATTGGGTGGTTGCAGTAGGTCCAACGTAGATTAGCAAATGCGAATCAGACATTGCTAATTTAGGCTGGATCCCAAGCATCGCCACTTCCGGAATAATCGAAGCCAAATCCAGCTCTTCACCCGCAGCTGGCAACTTCACTGTCGCCAGAGGTGGATACATTGCTTTAAAACCTTCAAAAAAGGTGCGGGCGTTTTCAGCAGAAACCGTCACCAACGCATCCGCACTTTTCAGATTGCTGGTGGTAAGATCAAGTTCGGCATCATTGATGGTCACAGAAACACCCTGCAGACCACTTGCCATACCGACCATCGCCACCGCACCTAACGGATTTGATTGTTTCATCTGTGCTTGCATTTCAGCCAACGGCTGGCAACTATAAGCAGGTTCAGTTAAACCGGTCCAGAGTTTGCCCAGCGTTGGCGCCAGTTGCGCCACATCCAAACCAATGGCGGTTGAAAACATACCGGAATTCTGAACGGACATGGTATGTGCCGGCAGGAAACCACGTAACGCCGCCAACAACTTCACTGTTTCCTGATTTTCGGTTGGGATCAACATCCGGCCTGTTACTTTCAGCAACGCTGAATTAGACAGGTCAAACTTATTGTCGATAAACATGCCCGGCCAGCTGGCGCTGATCGCGGCAACATCGGCTTCACAAGCCGGGTTGCGCCAATCAGCCAGCGCGATAGCGGTTTGTGCGCCAAACGCTGCTTCAACGTCTTTCGCCAAGCGGTTGCCATCTTTGCTGGTGATAAATTTGCTGAACTGTGGTGTGCTCAGATAACCGTAAGCACCTTTTTCCAGCTGATATTTCTGCTGCAAATCTTTGATAGTTGAGGTATTCGCCAGGTTTTGTTCTGGTTTTTCCGCCTGCATCATGATGGCCAGATGCTGCTTATCAAATTTCTCTGAGGTAAAAGCAATCGTGGCCCAGCCGTTTTGCACTGACACCAGTAAGTCCATGCTCAGTTCTTCGTGGTTAAAACGGTATTGGCGATATTTAATCGTGTTGATTTGCTGCGCGACATGGCTGAAACCACTGCTTTTTTCAGCATCATCAAACAGACGCCAGAATGCAGCTTCATCACCCAATTCCATCCGCAGTACCGGTGACAAACCAACCATATAAGCCAGGCTGCGCATTTGCGCTTTAATACCGGTATTGGCACTTAATGCCGCAGGTTCAGCCAGCGCTTTCATATAGGTCTGACCCAGTGCCAAACCGAATTTGTGTTGCGGTTCAGTGGCTTCAACGGCCATATCGGCAAAAGCTTTTTGCATATTGGCGTCGTAGTATTGCGGGCCCATGCCGAGGCTGGACAAATAACTTCCCAGGTCAATTGGCGTTACCTGCGCTGAAAACAACGCGGTATCAGCCGGAACGTATTCCAGGCCGGCCAGTTCTGGCGCAGCAGCCATGCCGGGGCCAAATTTATAATAAGCCAGCGCTCCGGCGGCAATTACAGCTACTGCTATCAAGGTCTTACGCATTCTGCACTCCTTTTCATTGATCCGATGGTAAGACCTATACCCGTCACCCTTGAAGATTCGGGGTATACACGTCATTGTTAACTGCGCCAGCCATGGCTGGATACAGCTAAATGCCGGGTTACACCATACTTTTTTTACGTTAGTTTGACAAAACGTCTTTATATCACAACAACATGCATTACGCCGACTGATTCTGCGCCAGCATCGCCAACGCCAAAGCTTCAGCGACTTTAATGCCATCAATGCCCGCTGACAAAATGCCACCAGCATAACCGGCGCCTTCACCTGCCGGGTACAAACCTTTTATATTTAAACTTTGCAAATCAGCGCCACGCTTAATGCAAATCGGCGAAGACGTGCGGGTTTCAACACCGGTGAGTAAACCTTCCGGCCGGGCAAAACCTTTGATTTGCTGATCAAACGCCGGAATAGCTTCCCGAATCGCGGCGATGGCAAAGTCTGGTAATACTTTGGATAAATCGGTCAGTTTCACCCCTGGCGTGTACGACGGCTGTACTTCACCAAATTCCGTGGACGGCGTACCTGCCAGGAAATCACCTATCAGCTGCGCTGGCGCGTCATAGTTTTCACCGCCAAGCACAAAAGCCTGAGTTTCTAACACGCGTTGCAATTCAATACCGGCCAGCGGGTGGCCCGGATAATCGCGCTCTGGGTCAATACCAACGACGATGGCGCTGTTGGCGTTACGCTCGTTGCGCGAGTATTGGCTCATGCCATTGGTCACCACGCGGCCGGCTTCTGACGCTGCCGCCACCACGGTGCCACCCGGACACATACAAAAACTGTACACGGTACGGCCATTGTCACAATGATGCACCAATTTGTAATCGGCCGCGCCGAGCAGCGGGTTACCGGCATTGCTGCCAAAGCGGCATTCATCAATCATTGACTGGCGGTGTTCAATGCGAAAGCCAATCGAAAATGGTTTGGCTTCGATGTACACACCACGCTGATACAACATTTCAAAGGTATCGCGGGCGCTGTGGCCGACCGCCAGCACCACATGACGGCAAGGCAAGGTTTCGCCGGTCGACAGTTGCAAACCTGTGACTTCGCCATCGCTCAGCAACAAATCGTCAACGCGGGTACTAAACCGAATTTCACCACCCAGTTCAATAATATTGGCGCGCATTTTTTCCACCATATTCACCAACTTAAAGGTGCCGATATGGGGTTTGCTGACATACATAATTTCATCAGGCGCACCAGCGGCGACAAATTCGCTCATCACTTTGCGGCCATAATGTTTGGGATCTTTGACCTGGCTGTATAGTTTACCGTCAGAAAAAGTGCCGGCGCCGCCTTCACCAAACTGTACGTTTGATTCAGTGTTTAACGGTTTTTTGCGCCAGAAACCAAAAGTATCTTTGGTACGTTCCCGTACTTCTTTGCCGCGCTCCAGAATAATGGGTTTAAACCCCATCTGCGCCAGCAACAAACCGGCAAATAAACCACAAGGGCCAAGACCAATCACCACCGGTCTGTCGTTTAACTGCTGTGGGGCCTGCGCCACATATTGGTAACTGGTGTCAGGGGAAGGTTTAACGTGTTGATCTTTTTCGAACTTTTTAAGCAATAACGCTTCTTGGTCGACATCAACATCCAAAGTGTAAATCAGCTGAATGTCAGATTTTTTGCGCGCGTCATAACCACGTTTGAACATACTGAAACTTTTCAGCTGTTCTGGTTTGATTTTCAGCTTATTCAGAATGGCGGCTGGCAGCGCAGCTTCGTCGTGATTCAGCGGTAATTTAATTTCAGTTAAACGGATCATGCAATGTCCTATCGGTGTCTTAGCTGGTTGTTGCCAGCTCACAAGATGGTAATTGCGGCTATTTTACGTCAAATTGGCTGATCAGACGTAATAATTGCCGTTACAATTTGCGTCAACGTGCATATAACAGCTGCTGACTTGTATTTTTGCATTGGTGCCGTACAATTTCGCCGCGAAAACCGGCCGCACATTGGCGGATTTATTAGACCCGGGGTTTGGGGAGGTCAACATGGCGTTTGTCGTCACCGATAATTGCATCAAATGTAAATACACCGACTGTGTTGCCGTCTGCCCGGTGGACGCCTTTTTTGAAGGCCCCAACTTTCTCGCCATTAGCCCAATCATTTGTATCGATTGTGGTTTATGTGAGCCAGAGTGTCCGGCCAACGCCATTTTCCAACACGACGCCTTGCCAGAAGGACAACAGCCTTTTGTTGAGCTGAATGCCGAGCTGGCACTGGTCTGGCCCAACATCAATACCGTCAAAGCCGCGCCAGCGGATGCTGATCTGTGGAACGGCGTACCGGATAAACTGCAATTTCTGGAAAGTTAACAGCCAGTGTCCTTGCTAACCAGGCAAATTTAACCATTGGCCACTGCGAATAACTGCTGCTCCAAAGTACGACCTTGCGTCAAGCTGCGATACTGCCAGCCTTGCGCACGCAACACGCCAATCAAGGTCATATCCAAGTCCGGCGCCAGCTCTCGGTCATAGTGGATTGCAAATTCGTTTTTCTGCGCATTTTCAACGCTGTTTACGCCAGGCAACTGCCGAAGTACGTTCAGCACCAACGCGGCATCGGCGTTTTCCAGTTGTAAACTCAGATAACCCACCGCACCTTGTTGCACAGAGCGTTGCTGCACCAACTTGCCATGCTCCAGATAAAGCACAGTGCCACACAGCCGTTCCAGTTCGAAAATGTTGTGCGAGCTAATCATAAACGTCGCTTCGGAGGTCAGATTTGCAATAATCTGCCGCACTTGTAATGCATTGACCGGATCCAGGCCTGCGGTTGGTTCATCCAGCAATACCAACTCGGGCTGACCTAACAACGCCTGTGCGATCGCCACTCTTTTACGCATGCCATGGCTCAGCACCGTGGCTTTTTGTGAGAAGTAATCGGTTAAATCAACTAACGCCAGTACCCGGCGGGTTTCAGCCACAGCGGTGGCTTTTGTCATGCCTTGCAGCTGGCCGTAAAACGTCAGTTGAGTCCCAATCGAAAAGTTAGGATCGAGCATCGCATCTTGTGGCAAAGCGCTGACCCGCCCAGACAAACCATCACTGCCGGGTTTTTGACCAAAAATTTCGATGCTGCCGCGGTCCTGAGCCAGAAAACCGCACAAAATGCTGAATAAGGTGGTTTTACCGGCACCATTCGGACCTATCAGCGCAATCGGCTCACCGGCTTCAATAGTAAAATCGAGTGCAGTTAATACCTGGTGCTGGCCAAAAGATTTAGATAATTGCTGCGCCTGAATAATGGTACTCATAATGATTTTCCTTGTAATGCCAGCCGGCCCAGCGCCAGCAATACCACGGTTTGCACTAGCGGCAACGTCACTTCTTTAAAGGTCGACCAACCTTGATGGCTGAGTAATGCCGGTACTTGCGCGCCAGGCATAAATTGCAGCAGCCGCAGCACATCCGGAAAATACCAACCAGCCCAGCTAATCAGGCCGACCAGCACTCCACCACCCACAATAGCCAGACAAACCGCCAGCTTCGACGAGCGCACCAGCACCGAACACAACGCCATCAAGGCGGTAAAAGGCGCCAGCACAATCAACAGATTCAGCGCCATGATCAGGGCAGCTTCCAGTGCCGCCAACGACAAACTATGGCGCGACCAGACCGAAAGACCCAGGGTGGCAATTAACGAAATCACTATCAGCAACCCTTGCACCAGCCATTGACCAAAAAAACGGCCAAAGAAAATAGTGTCACGGCTGGTGCGTAAGGTCAGAAAACGTAAGGTGCCGCGGGAGCGATCGCTGCTGGTTTGATCGGCGCTGGCGACAACCACCGCCAACGGCAGTAACATCAGACTAATCAACCAATACACAATCAGTTCAGGTAAAGGCCAGGCCAGCAGTTGATGCATACCAACCATGCCAAAAACCCTGGCGAGCATAGCCTGAGTATCCTCTTGCTGCAGCGCAGAACTAGCTTCAAAAATGGGGTAACGCAGAATAAAAAACCAGATCACGGCAAAGGTCGCTAACGCAAACCAACCGCGCGGACTGCCAAACAAACGAAATAATTCAAAGCGGGTAATTAACCAGGTATTGCGACAAAACTTCGGGAACGAAAAAGCAGTGACGGACATAATGTAGATCCTGATAACTAAGAGATAGTTGAGGATAGCAAATGCTGCGCCAAAAAATAATGATTAAAAATCAATGAGATACGATCGGTGGAAAATTCATATCCGTCAAATTGGCTATTTTTTGGCATAAATAACCGTAATTTAACTTTTTTGTTGTTGCTTCAGCCAGAAATAACTCAACCACGACAGCAACAAACAGACAATGCCCCAACGTAGACGCTGAGCAAAATTAAGGCCAGGACGGCTAAAAATCAAGATGAGGGGGGCGTACCAAAAATACAAAACACCAAAGGCTAAAAAAAGCTCATTAAAATTAGGAAACATTTCCATAACAACCATTCGCTCGACTCCATTAAGCTATGAACGTTATGTTATGAGGATTTTGAATTGAACTCAATACAGAACACAAAACAAATCAAACATTTATTAAACAATTTTACCTAAATCAACCATAAACCCGGTCACAGAACGAATCTGAAACGCCAGTCCGAACCGGAGCATAGCGGTTCTCTGTGACGGGGTCGGACGGCACTCCAGCGCGTGAACGGGGCTAAAACCACAGATCTTTGTATTTACCGTAGTGAAAATAACCCCATTGGCCAAGCCGGCGTAGCGCTGGCAGCGGAAATTTAGGCAATGCCGTTTGGTACAAAGGCAACGCCGGTTGGGCAATGCCCATCACCCGCTCGGCCAAACGCTTGCCCGCCTGGACTGAAAATGAGAGGCCGCTGCCACAATAACCCATGCTATACACCACATCACCACGCTCATCGGCCTGATAAATATGCGGAATATCATCCAACGCCATACACACCCAACCCGACCATTTATATTGATAACGAACTTGCCGCAAAGCTGGAAAGCTCTGCTGTAATACCTGCAATAACCGGTCGGCGTAATAAGGGTTTGCCGCATCTTTGCCGGTAATGGCGCCACGACCGCCGAATAAAATCCGGTTATCCGGCAGTTTGCGGTAATAGTATTTCAACGCGCGGGTGTCCATCACCACATGGCTGGTCAGAAAATTACAGGCTGCCAGTTGCCCGGCAGTGAGCGGCTCAGTGACGATAATCTGCGATAACACCGGCAAAGTGCGCGCCTGCACCCCGGCATGAAAGTTTTTTGGTGTGTAGCCGTTGGTGGCAATCACTACTTTTTTCGCCTGCACCCTTGCTGTTGGCGTTATTAATAATTGCTGGCCACTCTGTTGTTGCCAATCCAGCACTGGCGAGCCGCTGTGAATGCGGGCACCGGCATCCCGTGCCAGTCGCTGATAGCCCCAGGCTAACTTCAGTGGGTTAACACCAAAACCATCGGCGTAACGCAAAGCACCAAACGCTTGTTGATCGCCCACATATTGCTGCTGCACTTGTTGTTGGGTTAATACTTCAACTTCATAACCAAACATTTTTTGCTGCAGTTCCGCTTGCGCTTGTAACACTTTGCACATCGATGGTTTATGCGCCATCCGCAAATAACCAGGCTGTTGCATATCACAATCAATACCCTTGGCAATCAGCGCCTTGACCGTATCAACCCCTTCGCAGAATTCGCGGTAAATGCCATGCATCACCGTGTCGCCCCATTGTTTTTGCATTTGGGCGTAAGGTTTACGGCCACTGGATTTCAGCACAAAACCGGCATTGCGGCCGCTACAACCCCAGGCCGTTTGATTGGCCTCCAGCACCACAGCCTTGACGCCATGTTCGGTCGCCAGGTGATAAGCCGTGGACAGCCCAGTATAACCGGCACCAATAATTGCCACATCCACGCTGACATCACCGTTTAACATGCCGTCATCAGCCGGTGCTTCGCCGGACTGCGCCGCCCAATAACTATCGGGATAAGGCTGATGTTGGCCCGGGAAACTATCGTGCATCGGGTCGTACATGGTGGTTGCCGGATTTTTTGCTGTTGTCATAAGAAAATCTGCTTTGTATCTGCTGAGTGAGGGAGGCTATGGTCGTTTAAACTTAGTCGCTTGGCCTTTGTAGTTATGCGGCTAATCATGGCAAGATATAGCTACCTTGCCAAGCCATCCAGACCACTGCATGAACCCGACCCAGCGTATTCAATACCGACCAATGCAAGCTGAAGATTTCACCGCCGTCCTGCAGCTGGGGAATCTGGTGCATGGGGACGGTTATCTGACCCCAGAATCTTTGCAACAGTATTTTGAACGTGGTTTAGCCCGGGAGCTTAATGCCAGCTTTGTCGCTTATACCGACGGTGTGCAATTAGTTGGATTCAGACTGGCATTTGCCGCCGGTCAATGGCAACCCGATCCCTGGTGTAGCCCTGAGTTATGGCCGGTCTCACCGGAAAAAGTCGCATATTTTAAATGTAATACCGTGTCACCAGCGCAGCAAGGTGCGGGGATTGGCGGGCATTTATTACAACTTTCAATAGCCGCCTTACAACAACAAGGTGCAGTGGCTGGTTTAGCCCATTTGTGGCAACAAAGTCCGGGCAATGCGGCGGTGAAGTATTTCAGCCGGCATGGTGGCGTGCTCATCAAAGAGCATCCGGATAAATGGCGCGCTGAAAGTTTGGCTGGTTATGCTTGTGTCCGTTGTGGTTTTGATTGCCATTGTTCGGCAGCGGAGATGATTTTGCTGTTTCCTGCGCATCGTTAGCTGAGCGGTTGATGTACTGAAAATCAGCCGCACCTGTTCACCGAGGATGACAAACGGGAACAGGGCGACTGTGGGAGAGCAGGTTTCACTCAGGAATTTAAAGGTGATCTAACAAACAAATGAAGCGCCATCCATCGCGACTCATTTTGTTGCCCATGCCAGATCAACCGGGGTCAAACTCATCATTGATTACAGTTGCACGTAGACCCAATCAAGTGGGTGCTGCACGCACTTCTTTGATCGAATGTAAGCACTTACATTTATAGCTGAATGTGATCTCTTTGCCAAGAAACATCGCAATTTATCTGGCTATAGCTCTGCACCGCCGCAGTCACTGTGCCATACAACCAAAGTCTATGAGCCCATGACCCTACCCACCATCGATACCAACCATGACCTACTATTTCACCCGGAAATCGTCTGCCAGCCCATGAAATCCGCTGTATAGAGAAACATCAGATTTTGCTTATTCTCTATCCGGATTGATGTTTTGTTCGGCAGTTGATTGCGGAAGTCCGGATTTCCACCGCATTTTTCGCGGCAACCACAGTTTTTTTCTATAGAATCCGCCGCCCCGAAAACCGGGGCACGTTTTGTGTTATTTCCAGGTACTAAAAAGCTGAAATTGGTCTTTCACTAGCGCAACTAATTTCGACAATTTGAGGTGTACATGTTTCGTCGTCCAGTATTAGAGCAAAAATTAAATCAAGCCATCAGACTAAGTCTGTATTCTGCCGCCGCTGCCAGCACTGTGCTGAGCACTGCCGTGGTTGCCCAACAAACTGAAGCCGCGGTGGAGCGGGTGCAGGTCACCGGTTCGCGGATTATGCGCGAAGGCGCTATTTCGCCATCACCTGTGACTTCAATCAGCGGCGCTGAACTGCTGGAAACCGGCGCCCTGAACATCGGTGAAGCTTTAAACGAATTACCAGCTCTGGCATCGACCTATTCGCTGGCTAACTCAGGCAACTCGATTGGCACGGCCGGTTTAAGCCTGTTGGATTTACGCGGCATGGGCACGTCCCGTACCCTGGTGCTGATCGATGGTAAACGTCATGTGGCCAGCAGCGCTGGTACCGCTGCTGTTGATACCAACACCATTCCGACCGCCTGGGTGGAAAGTGTTGAAATCATTACCGGTGGCGCTTCGGCCATTTATGGCGCAGATGCTGTGACAGGCGTGGTCAACTTCAAACTGAAGAAAAATATTCAGGGTCTGGACGTTTCTGCCACCGCCAGCAAAGCCAATGACAACCCGTATAACAACCAAAAACTGACCTTCTCTTATGGTCAGGATATCGCCAATGGCGACGGTAACGTGGCATTTGCTGCGGATTTCGCGACTCAAGATGGCATGAATGCCAACGATCGCAGCCTGACCCGCACACCATGGTTTGCGGTGACCAACCCGGCCAACAACGAAACGCAAAAAGATGCCGCCGGCAACACCATTCATGACGGTGTGCCGGACAAAATAACTTTGCCAAATGCCGGTTATTTTGACAGTTCAATTAACGGTAACTTCCTGCTGAACAAAGTTTGGTACACCTTTAACCCGGACGGTTCAGTACGGCCGCAGCAAATGGGTACCGTTTTCGCCTCTGATTACGCCTGCCAGAACTGTGAACTGTTGAATCTGCGGGATTACGACGATTTACAGCCAAACTTTGACCGTTACAGCTTTAACCTGAAAGGCGACTACGACCTGACAGCGGACATGAACCTGAGCGCATCAGCCAAGCATGTGGTCAATGAAGGTTACACCGTACGTCAGCCGTCATTCTTTGAATACGGTTCAGCGTTGGTTATTCAGCGTGACAATGCTTTTATCAGTCCAAGCCTGGCGGCACTGATGGATGCCAGCAACAAACAAACGATCAGCCTGCATCGTTTTAACAAAGATGCCGGTCGTCGCAAGGAAGAAAACACCCGCATTACCGATCAATTCAACCTTAACCTGAAAGGTCAGCTGAACGACGACTGGTCGATTGACAGTTTTGTGACGCATGGCCAAACCACGCTGAAACAGAAAAACTTTAACAACCTGATCCGGAAAAACTGGGCACAATCAATTGATGCCGTGAGCTTAAATGGCCAAATCGTGTGCCGTGATGCGGCCGCTCGTGCTGCCGGTTGTGTACCGACGTCGGTGTTCGGTAACGGCGCGGTTAATCAGGCTGCTGCGGATTGGTTTAACACCACTGCGTTCTCAGAAAGTAAGATTAAACAACGGGTTGTAGGTACGTCTTTTGCCAACAGCAATCTGTATGACTTACCAGCAGGTGGCATCGGTTTTGCCGGTGGCGTGGAATACCGTCATGAACAAAGTGATAACGTGCCGGATGCGTTTGCTGCCACCGGCGCAACGTTCCTGAACGCACTGCAGCCAACCCACGGTAAGTTCCATGTGAAAGAAGTGTTTGCTGAAGTCACAGTGCCAGTGCTGAGCGATGTGGGTGTGTTCCAGGATTTAACCTTTGATGCTGCCGCCCGTTACGCCGATTACAGCACCATTGGCGAAGCCACCAGCTGGAAAACCGGCCTCGACTGGACCTTCACAGATGAATTACGGATCCGCAGCACTTATTCTGTCGCATTGCGCGCGCCGAACATTAGTGAGCTGTATCGTCCGCTGAACCAAACATTTTTCCGGGTCAGCGACCCTTGTGATATCCGCAACAAACAAAGTGCCAACCGCGTCACCAACTGTGCAGCTTTAGGAGTACCGGATCAGTTTGTTTCAACCGCAACCGGTAGCAGCATCGAAGGTCTGTCAGGGGGTAACGTCAACCTGAAAGCCGAAGAATCAGACAGCTACACCATTGGTTTTGTCTATCAGCCGGAGTGGGTGGAAAACGTCACGCTGACCGTCGACTACTGGTCGATTGACATTGAAGATGCTATCGACAACGTGTCTGCGCAAAACGTGGTCAACAAGTGTGTTGATTCTGCAGAAGGCATCAACAATGTGTTCTGTCAGCAAATCGTCCGCGACCCGGTGAGCAAAGAGCTGGAATTGATCACGTCCAGTACCCTGAATGTGGCCGCACAAACCGCTGAAGGTGTCGACTTTGAACTGGGTTATGATTTTGACGCTGCCGGTGGCCGTTTCAAAACCAAACTCTTTGGTACTTACCTGGATTCCCGGAAGACCTTCTCGTTCCAGAACATCCCTACGGAGTTTGAACAACGCGCCGGTACCGAAGGCGAAGCCACCTGGCAGGAAAACTACTCAGTGGCGTATAGCCGCGATGCCTGGACCGCCAGCTGGAAAACCCGTCATTTAAGCGGTGTCAGCCTGTACACTGACCAGCAACTGGCGATTAACCCGGACGTGTCAGATATCATGAACTACGGCAGTTACTTTATCAGTGACATCAGCCTGGCTTATGAATTCAGCAACGGTATTAAACTCGCTGTCGGTATCGACAACCTGTTTGACCGTAACCTGCCAGGTGTCACCACCGGTACCGGCACTGGATCAGCCAGCTACGACAACATCGGCCAGCTGTATTACAGCACCGTGTCATTTAAGATGTAACGATTTTTGGGGTCAGAGTAGTACTCTGACCCCAAAAGTATTTTTAGCGGTTTCAAATTCGTTTTCAACTTACCTTAGACCTTTTAGTTTTAAGCGGGCGGCTGCACGGCTGAGCGTAAAGAGCGCTGCTGTTGACAGATCCGCCATTAGCCGACTTTCAATATCTTCTATTTTTTCATTACGTTGCGTTACATACCTATCTGTCCACATCTGTAATATGGCCGTCCTTTCGGCTCATTCAGACTCGTCCACTGCAAAACCAACTTTAGTTATAAGAACTGCTATCTATCCAGCCATCCGCTTATATCAAAAAAAACTTAATCAGAGAGTTTTGGTCATTTTTTATCGCGAGACAGCCTGATTAAATGCGCACATTAAATGACCGGCATGGCTGTAATCGCAGCTTGTTGTGGTCGATGTGAAGAGTCGGAGTCTGTGATGCATATTGTTACGCGCCCACAATTACCAGTGCTGGATTTAAGTCAGCTGAGCGGAACGGCTACCGAGCAGGCGCTGTTTTTACAGCAGCTGCGCCACGCCGCCCGTGATGTCGGTTTCTTTTATCTGGTGGGACATGGCATCAGCGAGCATCGCCAGCAACAGGTTTTGCAACTGGCAACACAGTTTTTCGCCCTGCCAGGTGATGCGAAAAAAGCGGTGCAGATGATCCACTCGCCGCATTTTCGGGGTTATACCGGAGTTGCCGGTGAGTTGACACTCGGTCAGCCGGATCAACGCGAGCAATTCGACATTATGCGCGAAGACATTGTCAGTGGTTTGCCGGAATCAACAGAGCCGTGGCGCCGCTTAATTGGCCCAAATCAGTGGCCAGAGGCTATGCCAGATTTTAAAGACGAAATGCTTGGCTGGCAGCAGCAACTCTCTGATTTAACAGAAACTTTGTTGGGCGCTTTTATGCAGGCGCTGGAACTCCCAGCCGATGCGCTACAACCGACCATTGCTGCAGGCCCATACCAGCATATGAAACTCATTCGCTACCCAGGCCAACAAGCCAGCAGCAGTAAACAAGGGGTTGGCGCACACAAAGATCCGGGTTATCTAACGCTGGTGTTGCAAGGCGACCAATCCGGTTTAGAAGTACTGACTGACGATGGTTGGGTTGGCGCCGCGCCATTACCCGGTGCTTTTGTGGTGAACATCGGCGAATTGCTGGAACTGGCGTCAAACGGCTACTTAAAAGCCACTTTACATCGGGTAACCAGTCCGGTGGCCGGCGTCGAGCGTTTTTCCTGTGCCTTTTTTATGGCGGCGCAGCTGGATGCCACGGTGCCTTTATTACAACTACCGGCACATTTAGCCGCTGAAGCCAAAGGCCCAGCCTCTGATCCACGTAACCCGTTGTTTTATCAGGTTGGACAGAATGTGTTAAAAGGTCGCTTGCGCTCACATCGCGATGTTGCCGCTAGCCATTATGCGGATTTGGATCTGGCGGGCTAAAGCAGGCGGTTTCAATCCCGCAATTTGAACAGGCAAGCCATCATGCTACGCGTCCGGAAGGCTCCGCTTTCCTGGCGCGAACAGCTACTCTTGATCTGATCAAGTTTTATAACTGCTGATAGCGGCAACTTCAGCTCGCTTCAGGTAAAAATTCATACAGGTACTTCAATGAAATTTCGCACCCTCGCTATTCACGCCGGCCAGCAGCCAGATCCATCCACCGGTGCTTTAAATACTCCGGTGTATTTGACCAGCACCTTTAGCTACGGCACCGCAGCTGAAGGTCAAGCGCGTTTTGCCGGGCAGAACCCGGGTTATATTTACAGCCGGATGGGCAACCCAACGTCCAGCGCGCTGGAGCAAAAACTGGCCGCGATGGAAGGTGCCGACGAAGCAGTCGTGGTCGCGAGCGGCATGGCGGCGATTAGCAGTATTGTTTATGCCCTGACCCAACAAGGTGACGAAGTGGCTTTTATCGACCCGGTCTACGGCGGCACCGATGCCTTTTTACGCAATACCTTAGTGCGCGCTGGCGTGAAAGTCACCAGCTATAGCAGCGACGACGATTTTGTTGCCAATCATAGCGCCAACACCCGGTTAGTGCTGTGGGAACCGATCACCAACCCAACGCTGAAGGTGATCGACAGCCGCAAAATTGTCGCCGTCGCCCGCGACATTGGCGCCATTACTGTCTGTGACAACACCTTTTTAACGCCATACCTGTTCCGGCCATTGGAACTGGGCGTCGATGTGGTGATGCACAGCGGCACCAAGTATTTGTGCGGCCATGGTGACATTATTGCCGGTGTGGTTGCAGGCAATGGCCCGCTCATACAGCGCATCCGCACCATTGCGCTGAAGCACATCGGCGCGCCGATGGGCCCGCAAGAAGCTTATTTATTACAACGGGGTGTGAAAACTCTGCCACTTAGAATGGACGCGCACCTGATTGCCGCACAAAAAGTCGCGGAATTTCTGGCGGCGCATCCCAAAGTGGAAAAAGTGTTTTTCCCAGGACTTGCTGAACATCCTGGCCATCAGGTGATTAAAGATACCGCCGCTGGGTTTGGTGGCATGGTTGCATTGGAACTGGCCGGTGGTTTTACCGCTGCAGCAACACTGCTGGATAACCTGACGTTATTTGCACAGGCCGTGAGCTTAGGCGATTTAGAAAGCTTAGCCTGTCACCCGGCATCCACCACCCACGCCGCCATGACCGCCGCCGATCGCGCCAAAGCCGGTGTCACCGACAAATTAGTGCGGTTAAGTATTGGTGTGGAAGATGCTGATGATTTAATAGCCGATTTAAGCCAAGCGCTGGATTTGCTGTAGGACAAGCCAGTGAAGGCGCAATCCCGTTCGTTGCGCCTTCACCGCTGAAAATACACAATTAAGGCTGATCGTAATGGCCGCCGATAGCAAATATGTAAATGGATTTCTCGTCAAATCGATAAATCAGCCGGTCTTTTTGTGAAATGCGTTTTGACCATAACCCAGCCAAATTATGCTTCAGTGGTTCAGGTTTTCCCAAACCACCGGCAGGGTCATCAGAGCGAAGCATTTCTTTGAGCAGCTTACACAGCGCTTTGTGTAAGTTTTTGTCCTGAGCGCGCATCTTTTCATACGCTTCCCAGGTATTACCCTCAAACACCAGTGATTTCATGCATTTGCTCGTCAGTCGGTTGATAACCTTGCCTGCGGGCATGCGTTTCAAGGGACGCGGCAATCTGTTGCATCAGGCTATTACTTTGCAAAACATGCAAAGTTTCCTGATCGCGTTCCCAGTCTTCCGCACTCATCACCACAAAAGCCTCACCGGCCCGACGCGTCACCTTCAGCGGCTCATGTCTACTAATTGCCTGTTCTACAAGGTTTTTCAGGTTATCCCTGAACTTGTTTACACTGATAGTATCCATAATGCACCTCTTACGTACGGAAAGACCGTACAAATATACACCAAAGGTATCACCAAGACCACGCTCAGCCAGCTAATGCCCAATCCCTGACTCTCGCTGACAATACACTTTCTAAAACCCGACATCCGCACTCATGTTGAAGTGCCGTTGAACAAAGAGAAAAATCCAGATAGATTAAATCGTCGCTTCAGATGGAAAATTGCAAATGTCACAGATACTTTTCTATTAAAAACAAAATCTTAGGTGAACATATGAAATCAAAAGCACTTGTAATTTCTCTATTTTTTTGGTCGAACTTTCTCTGTGCGATTGAGAGTCAACCTTATCCCAAAGCAGAAATATCAACAATTCAATGGCAGTCATATTATGACTTAGTCCTTGCCACTCTGGCGAAGAGTGAACGAAGGTATGAAGTTCAAAAGTTAGTAACGTATTCTGACGAAAAAACAAAAACCAGTTACGCTTTTACACTTCCAGGTCATCCGGCACACCCATCCTGGATTACCCGTATCACGCATATTGTTGATGGAGAATTACGCTTAGATCAAATAGGTTATTTTGCAGGCGAAGAAAAGGAATTTGCAAAATTGTTTAATGCTTATGAAAAAATGAATGAAGAAACCAGAAAACAATATCGGAAGTAAATCACTCAAACAACACCTTAAAGTTGCGGCTGGCGCCGAGCACTTTATAAATCGCCACAGCTGCAACAGCCTTGCCCAGAAGTTATCAATCAGTTAACATTTGACACTCTTAAGCAAACAAGGAAGTGTGAATGTTTAGTCTAATCAAATATATGACGGTGTTGGTTGCTGGGTTAGGTTTAGGCTATTGGTATGGTGCATCAAGTGCCCAGCCAATGACCCAAGATGCAATGCCAAATGCATCCGCAGCACCTTTAGCCACAACCCTGCAGGCCAGCCAAACCGCTCAGTCCACTGAAAAATCCACAGCGGCAGCCCCTTCTGACCAAGCGGCGATCTCCGACAGCCCGGTAACGGACGACAACTCCAGCGTGCCAAACGAACCTGACCCTTTTGAAGAAATAGCTGAACTTGAGAAGGCGCCGGCCGATCCATCCTGGAACGAATTTTTGCAACAACATTATGATGGAGCGACGCAGCAAATATTGAAATTCCAAACCGCCCGCCAAAAACAGCAGATCAAAGATTTCCAGCAAAGTGAAGTTGATCAACATTGGGCCACGGCCACCGAGCAAAAACTGCAAGACTTCTACTTTTTACAACCCGCTCAGCAATTTATTCAAACAACGAAAATTCACTGCCGCCAAAACGGTTGCGAAATTTCCGGTGTGGTCAGCAAAAAAGGTTTACTGAATCAAGTACAAGAAGATATGCGTCACCTACCGTGGGCGCAAGGACGTAGCTTTAGTTTTTCGACGTCGGCCGGCGGACAAGACAACGAAAAATTCTACATGCTGTTATTGGATTTACCCAAAGCTTAAGTAACGCCAGCCACTGCCCCGACCGGTTTGCAAATATTTAACCAAAGGATAATACTGCTGACAGCCTTTGCCTGGTCGCCCGCGATGATCATCACCCGACCAATAAAAAAGCCAGTACCACCAACACAACAATAAAAGCCTACAGGAACCTCTGATGAAATCACTTCAACCCAGTTTAATTGCATTGCTGGTCAGCACTGCGCTGCTGGCCGGTTGTCAGCCAGCTGCCGACAAATCAGCTGCCACCACGCCGGTCGCTGCCGAAGCCGCCGCACCAACCGCTGAACAAGCCAAAGCCTTTTTACAACAATCCGCCGCCGATGTAGACGCGCTGATTATCGAAAGCGGTCGCGCTGAATGGATCGCCAACAACTTCATTACCGAAGACACCGAAGCCTTAGCCGCATCAGTCAATGAAAAACTGACCGCCAAAATCGTCAAAATGGCCAATGAAGCGGCGAAGTTTAATCAGGTGCAGGTCGATGCGGATACCCGCCGCCAGCTGGAATTACTGAAACAAGCTTTGACCTTAGCCGCGCCAACCGATAGCACCAAAACGGCCGAACTGGCAAGTATTGCCTCCAAACTCAATGGTATGTACGGCAAAGGCAAATATTGTAAAGCCGATGGCACTTGCCTGGATTTAGGCCAAATGTCCGGCACTATGGCCAGTTCGCGCAATTACGACGAACAATTAGAAATGTGGAAAGGCTGGCACGATACCGCGGCGCCAATGCGGCCGTTGTATCAACGGCAGGTTGAACTGGCCAACGAAGGTGCGCGTGAACTGGGTTATGCCGACACCGGCGCTATGTGGCGTTCTAAATATGATATGGATGCCGACGCTTTTGCCGCTGAGCTGGATAAACAGTGGGCCACCGTTAAGCCGCTGTATCAGGCACTTCATTGCCATGTGCGCGCAAAACTCGGTGAAAAATACGGCACCGACAAAGTGCCACAGGACAAACCTATTCCGGCACATTTGCTCGGCAATATGTGGGCGCAAACCTGGGGCAATATTTACGATGTCGTGGCACCGGAAAATTCTGATCCGGGTTATGACCTGACCAAGCTGCTGGCCGACAAAGGTTATGATGAACTGAAGATGGTCAAAGGCGCTGAAGCATTTTTCAGTTCTTTAGGTTTTGCGCCACTCCCTGAAACTTTCTGGACCCGCTCGTTATTCACTAAACCACGTGATCGCGATGTGGTTTGCCATGCCTCCGCCTGGAACCTCGATAACAAAGACGATTTACGGATCAAAATGTGTATCGAGCGCACCGGCGAAGAGTTTTCGGTGATCCATCACGAACTTGGGCACAACTACTACCAACGCGCATATAACAAACTGCCAATTCTGTATCAGGGCAGCGCAAACGACGGTTTCCATGAAGCCATTGGCGATACCATCGCTTTATCGATCACGCCAAAATATCTGCAACAGATTGGCCTGCTGGAACAAGTGCCGGACGAGTCCAAAGACATTGGTCTGCTGATGAAAATGGCGCTGGATAAAGTGGCATTCCTGCCGTTTGGTTTATTAGTTGACCAATGGCGCTGGCAGGTATTCTCCGGCAAAGTGACGCCAGAGCAATACAACGAAGCCTGGTGGAAACTGCGGGAACAATACCAGGGCGTGAGCGCACCGGTGGCCCGTAGTGAAAGCGATTTTGACGCTGGTGCCAAGTACCATGTACCGGGCAACACGCCATATACCCGTTATTTCCTGGCGCATATTCAGCAGTTCCAATTCCACAAAGCCTTGTGTGAAATTGCCAAAGATGACGGCCCAATTCATCGTTGTTCGATTTACAACAGCAAAGAAGCTGGTGCCAAGTTAAATACCATGTTGGAAATGGGCGCCAGTAAACCATGGCAAGAAGCGATGCAAAGTCTGACCGGTCAACCGACGATGGATTCATCGGCCATTCTGGCTTATTTTGCGCCGCTACAGACTTATCTGGACGAGCAAAACAAAGGCCGCACTTGCGGCTGGTAATGGTGAACTAGCAACCTGAACCATTGATCAAACACGACCGCGTCACTAGCCACCTATATCTTCAATCAATGAAGCTGGCGGCTGGTGCGCGGTAGTGTTCAAGTCTGGTATGTAGCTGTTAGTACTTACTGTCGAGGATCTTTTGCAATTCCTGCAGCTGTTCTTTGGTCAGTTTGCTGTTCGTTAGCAATGATTTCAGCAGGCTAAACTCACTGCCATCACCACCATCTATTTTGTGCACTATCACTTTTTTGTTGGTCAACACTTTTATGCCATCGGCGTTGTCACCCAGCTGATGGACAACCATGTTGTGACCACCGTCGCTCGCAAACTGAAAACCTTCGCCATCTTTCATTTGCGACCCTTTCATTTGCGACACTTTCATTTGCGACAGTAAGTGTTTGATTTTTTCACGTTTGGCTTCAGGTACTTCGGCCAACGCTTTTTCCAATTCGACGGGATCTGACAGTTGCGCTGCCGACCAATCAAAGGTTTTGGTATCGCCATTGGTCACCAGCACCAGCTGGGTTTTGTCGTTGATTTTTTTCAGGTCAATCGTTTCAGTTTTTTCAGTTTTTTCAGCACTTTCAGCACTTTCAGCCACAGCCTGGGCGCAACCTGCCGCCAATAAAGCCGTTGCCAGTGCCGTCGCTTTTACCAAAGTTGCACACGTCAATTGATGTTTCATCGTCTTTTCCTTCTGTTGATGCAAGGTTGCAGCCTTAGTGCTGCGCTTTTTTACATAGGAAGTTTGATGCCAACTTTTATATTGTTATTTTTCAAATAGTTAAATAGATGTCATTACACTTTCTAGAAAAACATCCCGATATGAGCAGATCAACCACCGCAAATCAGCACATATTGCTGTAGGTTGTGCTGTCAGCTGGTGACAACACAGCCTATGCTGATGTTTTGTATGACGTTTAACTTAAGATCATGACTGGCATTGATCTTGATACACTATTGAAATAAAGCCGGTTTATTATTTTTTACAGCAAGCACACAGCGGATTTTTCATGCGAATACAACAAGCGTTAGCTCTTGGCATTCTGACTATTTTTTTGCTGATGGCGGTCAGCCAACTCGGTACCCTGTGGTGGTTTCAGCAGCAGTTGCAACAGCAACTGACCACCCAAAGTGGCGAACTCAGCAAACTGGTACTGGCCCGTACCGCTGAAAAGCTGCATTTGGTGACCCACAATATCAACGCTGATGGTCACAGTTTTGTGTTTAATACCGATGATCAAGCGCAGCTGCATGTGGAAACTGCCATCCCCAAATCCAGCAATCTGACACCTGGCACTGCTGCTGCCACACATCCAGCGACACCGGATAAAACCCATCGGGTCAAAGTGATCAAACTCGATTCACCAACCAGCGATTCCATCCCTGGGGTGATGCAACAAGAGTTAGAACAGATTTTGGTCGAACTAAAAACCGACAAACCTGCCAGTACCCAATGGGTGCAACGGTTTAAAGTGGAACGCCGCGATAGCTCACAACAATTGCTACAACAATATCTGGGGTATCAGGCAATGGCGCTGGCGGTCAGTATTATCTTGGCGCTGGCGTTAACCTTGTGGCTGGGGTACCGGTTTATCGCACCACTACAGCTGTTGGTCAGCGGTTTTCAGCGCCTGGCAAAAGGCGAAACCCAGGTGCAGCTTGACGCCAAACCGGCCTTAACTGAGTACCAGTATGTGCTGGCCCAATTTAATCAGGCAAGCCGCCAGTTGGATGAACTAGCCAGCCATCGCGAACAACTGGCGCAACAACAACAGCTGGTCGAGCTTGGCGAAATCAGCCGCGGTTTAGTGCATGCGCTGCGAAATCCTATTCACACCATGGCGCTGGCTTTAGAACAGTTACCGCAGGCAAATCCAGAGCAGCAAGCGCTGCAGCAACTCATCGAACAAAAAATGCAGCATATCAACCGAACCCTGACAGCCTTATTGACCTTAAGTTGTGAAGGTGTTGATCGCAGTCAGCCGGTGTCGTTGCCGCTGGTGCTCAAAGACATCACATTGGAATTCTCAAGTCAGCCGGTGAAAATCGAACTGCATCTGCCAGAAGCACTGGCAATCAATGGTGCCGAAACTGAGCTGCGCAGTATTTGCCATGCCGTGATCAGTAATGCCGTTGAAGCCAGTCCACCGGGTGGTCTGGTGCAAATCAGTCTGCGTAAAATGCAGGGTGGCGCCGTGCTAAATGTGCATGATCAAGGCTCAGGCCTGGCCCCGGAAATAGCAGCCGCACTGTTCCAGCCACATATCAGCAGCAAAGCAGAGGGCGCTGGTATGGGCTTGTATCTGTGTCAACGTCTGCTGCAACGCTATTATCAGGGCAGTGTTGAATTACATCAGGCTGAACACGGTGGTTGTATCGCCACCTTACACATCTGTTCGACACCAGGAGCAACCGAATGAACCTGCAACTGTTAGTGGTTGAAGACGACCATAGCCAACGAGACCTGATTTGTCAGTTGCTTAGCACAGAAGGTTATCTGCTACATCAGGCTGACAGTGTTGAAACCGCTATTCTGACCCTCAAAGCACAACCCGCTATCGCGTTGGTGTTATGTGACTGGAAACTGGGCGCTGGCACTGGTTTGCAGGTGTTGCAGTATGTCCGCCAGCAGCTGCCAGCCGTAGCATTTGTGGTAGCAACAGCATATGGCTCGGTTAGCAATGCCGTGGAGGCTATCCATGCCGGAGCTGATGATTATCTAACCAAACCTTTTAAGCGTCAGGAACTGCTGCTGGCAGTGAGCAAAGGACTGCGTGCCCGGCATCTGCGGCAGCAGAATTTACAGCTATCGGCACAATTGGGCGAGCAACAACAGCTGGTCGAGCTGATTGGCCATGCACCTTGTATGCAGCAACTGTTTCAGCGGATTTCCCGCGTCGCCGGCAGTGATGTCACAGTGCTCATCAGCGGCGAAAGTGGCACCGGCAAAGAGCTGGCAGCTCGGGCGCTGCATCAGTTATCACCCCGCCGCGATGCGCCTTTTATTGCCATTAACTGTGGCGCCATTCCGGAAAGTCTGGCCGAAGCTGAACTGTTTGGTGCTGAAAAAGGTGCTTATACCGGCGCGGTGCAGAGTAAAGCCGGTAAGTTTGAAGCAGCGCAGGGCGGTACGGTATTTCTGGACGAAATTGCTGAATTGCCGTTGCCACTGCAGGCCAAACTGTTGCGGTTATTGCAAGAAGGCCGCGTCACCCGCCTTGGCAGCCATCAGGAAATTAAACTCGATGTGCGGATCATCGCCGCCAGCCATCAGAATTTGGCTGCAGGCGTGAGTGAAGGGCGCTTTCGGCAGGATTTATTCTACCGGCTGAATGTAGTGCCGGTGCATATGCCAGCACTGCGCGAGCGTCCGGAAGATATACCAAAACTCATTCAGCATTTTATCGAGCTGCAACAACAGCGTTATCGGTTACAGCTGCCGCCGTTATCCAAAACCGTATTAAAAGCGCTGATTGCCTATCCCTGGCCCGGCAATGTGCGGGAACTCAGCAACAAAATCGAGCGTTTTGTGCTGCTGCAGGACGAACAAGAGTTGCTGGCGGATTTACAACAGTCCGCCAGCCAAAAACCACAGTTTCACAACAACCAGGGTTTTGAGTTGCCGCCAAGCGGTATTCATTTTGAAGCGCTGGAGCGCAGTTGTCTGGAGCAGGCGTTGCAGCTTGCCGAAGGTAACCGCAGCAAAGCAGCGCGGCTACTGCAACTCAATTACAAAGCATTTTTGTACCGGCTGGAGAAATATCAGCTCGACGACAAAGCGGATTAGCGAACCAAAATAGCGCGCCTTTTACCATTGAGCTGAACCTTTGAATTGAACCTTTGAGCTGAACTAATTAACCGGTCAGCGCGTAATTTCGACCTGTTGTCACCTGTTACAAAGAATTTTTTGACAAAGAGCTTAAACTTTTATCGAAACAACCACGACCAATCGTCATCAAGTACATCCCAAGGTTTGCCGGAGCACCAAAATGAAGGATTTTGACCAACATGAACTGATTGTCCTGCCGTCGGGCTGGCAATTATGTCGCTTACTGGCGTTGTTGTGCCTGTTCCTGCTGTTGTGTCGCCCGGTGCTGGCGCCGTTAGAAGCAAAATTTCATCAGCTGGTGTGGCAACAACCGGTACCAGTGCAACTGGTGCTGAGCAGTCTGACCAAGAACACCGTCAACACCCAGCTGTAAGCTGCGCACTATTCACCAAGGCCGTGCCGCAGCGCCGGCCTGTTGCTGTGATCAACTCTGTCTGCCTGTCACTTTCCCCGCTTAACCGCTTAACCGCTTAACCGCTTAACCGCTTAAAAATCAGCCTGCCACTTGCTTTATCACGGATAAAGTGTATTACTGTAGCAATACACTAATCCAGCTTAGTTAAGGACCTTCCTGTGATAATTGCAATGGACGCGCTGGTGCGCACCTTTGAACGACATAAAGTGCTCAACGGTTTAACCGCCCACATTCAACGGGGCGACGTGGTAGCGTTGCTTGGCAAAAATGGCGCCGGTAAGTCGACGTTACTGCATACTATTCTTGGTTTTGGCGTGCCGGATAGCGGCGACGTAAAGTTATGGCAAACGCCCAGCATTGCTTTGACTCAGCAGCAAAAACAACAAATTGGTTTTGTGCCGCAACAAGATGAATTGCTGGAACAACTGACCGGCGCCGAACAGCTGAAATTATTTCAAAAATTCCGGCCAAGCTGGGATCAGGCTTGTTGCGACCGGTTAGTCGACAGCTGGAAAATTCCGCTCAATACCCGCATTAGTAAAATGTCGTTGGGTGAACGGCAGAAATTATCGATTGTGCTGGCGCTTTGTCATCAGCCGGAATTACTAATCCTCGACGAGCCAGTGGCCAGTCTGGATCCGATGGCGCGGCGGCAGTTTTTGGCAGAACTGATCGACATTGCCGCCGAGCAACAACGCGCCATTATTTTCTCGTCCCATATCGTCTCGGATATGGAGCGGATCGCCAATCAGGTGTGGTTGCTGAAAAACGGTGAGCTGGCGTTTCAGGGGCCATTGGATGACTTAAAAGAATCGGTGGTGCGGCTACATTTCCCGCAACTACTGGCAGAAATACCGCAGGAGCTGACGCTGGTCCGCCGCCAGCAACTCGGCAACAGCACGACGTTAACGGTACAACACTGGCAACCGTCGTTACTCGATGTGCTGCAACAGCAATTTCCTGGGATCAGGGTAGAGTATTTATCGCTGGAAGAGATTTTCCTGGAGCTAAACCGATGAACCATGAGCTGAGTGCGCCGCTCGCCAGCAGCAGGTTGGCCGGGTCGACTTTTCAACCGTTATTGGCGATGGCGCAGGCGGTGTTTTGGCCGGGACGGTGGCTGGCAATCGCCTGGTTGTTGGCAATAGGGCTTTGTGTGATTGGCGGCGTCAGCAAAAACAGCTTGCCGTCGATTTTCGGCATTGTCGGGTTATTCAGCCTCCACTTAAGCATTCCAATCCAAATCAATAACTTAAGCAGAAAAAAGAGCTGGTTACTGCTGCCGGATTTTAAACCACTACTGTTAAGTTTATTGCTGCTGCTCCTTGCACTGTGGCTAGTCGCGATGACAGCATTCAAGTTGTTAGTACCTCAGACAAGTTGGCTTGTGCTGCCTTATGGCGCGCTGATTTTTAGCCTGATAATGCTACCTGCTATCTACCTACGGCACATATGGCCGCTACTGGCGGAACTATTGATCCTGGTCGCTATTGGTGCACAGCCCGATGTACAAGTCTGGCTGGCAGCGAACGGCACTACGCCTTGGTTTGTCAGTGTGATTGTTGCTATCACCGTCTGCATGTGGCTGTGGATGTGGTTGCGCTGGTTACATCCGGCGCAACGCCACAGCGGCGAAGTGACTCGGACATCGTTGTTCGCCCTTTATGGCATTGAAATCCCATGGCTGCTGCGGTTAACCCGGCAATCGACCAGTCTTGCCGGTACCTTGATGCTGGGCGATGGCGACAGCTGGTCGGCGTCCTTGGTGCGGGCTTTATGGGCAACCTGGCTGGCGCCGCTGATTTTTTTGCTGATTGACCTCATTTTCACCAATCAGGGTAAGCCGCCGACCCGGTTGTGGACTGCACATGCATTTTTAGTGTTATTAACACTGACGCCGCTATTTACACTCGCGGCACAACAGCAAAAATCAACGCAACGTCTGGGTCGCTGTTGGTTGTTTCTCGCAGGCTGCCGCCAAAGGATGTATGGTTTTGCCGAGCGGGCGTTTTATCAGGAATTGATGGCTTATACGGCGATGACGCTGGTCTTGCTGCTGGTGCTGGTTCCTTACCCGATGATCCTGCCGCTGCTGTGTTACGGCGCCAGTGCCACCTTGTTGCTGTGTTACCTGATTTTCGCTTTGGCTGGCCGCACATTCTGGTGGAGTGTCAGCGCCAATCTGTTGTTATTGATTGCGTTGTTGGTGGCCATGGATTTCTTGTGGATGTCGCCAAAGCTGATTTATCTGACCAGCCTGGCCTTGATTTTACCGGTGTATTCACTGCGTCGTTATGGCAAAGCTTATTGGCTGAAGCTTGATTATTCGCAATTAAAACCGCGGCAACTGCTATAGCGGGGAGGTTCGATGTTTATTCTAAACCCGAACGCCGGCGAGCCAATTTACCGGCAATTAGTCGAACAAATCCGCCGGCTGATTGCCGGTGGTCAGTTGCAACCCGGCACCGAAATGCCATCTGTACGCGAGCTGGCCAACAGCAATGCCATCAATCCAATGACCATTTCCAAAGCTTATAGTTTGCTGGAAGCTGAAGGGTTACTGGAGCGCCAACGCGGTAAACCGATGACGGTCGCAAGCTCAAAGCGGCCACTAGAAGATGAAACACACCGGCTGCTGCGCATTCAGCCGCAGTTGCAGCAGTTGATCCAGGCCGCGCGGCAGCTGCAGTTGTCAGATGATGTGGTGTTACAGGAAGTAGCGCGACAGTTGGCGCTACCATAAAACCTTCAGCAAAACCTTTGGGGTCAGAGTAGTACTCTGACCCCAATATTTAGTAACTGCCAACGATGGGTTATTGCCCGATAGTCTGCGCTCAGGCGGTAAGTCTTTTCAGCTTTCACTTGGTAGCGGCCACGCTAAAATACTCAACCTGATAACCGGCAGCTTTTAACAGTGCCAGCACCCCATCTTCTCCAGGTAAATGACCAGCCCCGACTAAAATCAGTTCTCGCTGGTGATTACCAAACAGTTGCTGAATTTTCGGGATCCAATCCAAATTACGTTGGGTAAACAGCAATTCATAAGATGCAGGGTCGTCCGTGCGCGCATCATTTAGTAAAATCCGCTCCAGCGCTGTGATATCACCAACCTGCCAGGCGGCGATCGACTGGCGCAGCAACTGCGCGGTTTCATCAACCCGCTTTAAATTCGCCAGCATAAACTGATCTTCCGTGCCTGCGCCCATCGCCGCCATCAAATCCAGTTGGAATGCCACCGTCTCCAGATACTTTTGGGTCTTCGCGTCTTTATTGGCCTTTTTGACAAAATAAGCGTCCACGCCGTCACCGGCCATGCCAGCTTTACGAAGCTCCAGCATGGCAATCTGCATCGCGACAAAACCGGGTTTAAAGGCATTAAATTGCTGCGGCGTCAGATTAAAGGTTTTCAGATAATCGCTGAGCGCCTTTAGCACCTTCGGACTTAACTTTTGACTTAACGTATCACCATTGCTGTACGACAATTTTGCAATCATCGCCATCGTAGCTTGTTGATCGGCGGGATCAGGCATCTTTGCTTCGAGCACCACTACATCTGCCTGTTTGTAGGCTTGCTCAAATTCTTCTGGCAGTGGAAAAGCTTCAGGCGGCAACATGTGGATAGTACCGGCCAGATACAGCACATCGTTACCTTTGGATATTTTCCACACGGAGCTGGCGGCAAATACCGGCGCTTGCAGTAATAATGCGGTGATTGCAACAACGAAGCTGCTTCGAATCAAACGGCTCACACCAAATCGACGGGTCGATAAACGGGAAACTTTCATGTCAAAACTCCTTGTCGCTGACGACGGGTTTGCCATCACGGCTGTTGTTTCACTGGAGATAGCAGCGAAAGAGGCGCGCTAAGCAGTCTATAACGGACTGCTTAGCGTTCGATAAAACACCGCGTTATTTTGCTTTTTTCACCGGACGTTTCCAGCCGGTGATATGCCGCTGCTTCGAGCGCGCAACCACCAGTTCATCCGCTGCCACACTGGCAGTAACCACTGAACCGGCACCCACCGTACTGTTCTGACCCAAAGTGATTGGCGCCACCAGCGAACTGTTGGAGCCCACAAACACACCATCTTCAATAGTGGTGGTCGACTTGTTCACTCCGTCATAATTACAGGTGATAGTACCAGCGCCAATGTTCACTTTATTGCCGATCACCGCATCGCCCAAATAAGCCAAGTGGTTGGCTTTGGAGCCTTTACCCAAAGTGGTTTTTTTCAGCTCAACAAAGTTACCGACATGGCTATCATCGAGCAGTACGGAGTCTGGCCGAATGCGGGCATAAGGCCCGACCGAGCAATCAGCACCAACGGTCGAGCTTTCCAGCATGGAGTTCGGTTTGATTTCGGTGTTGTCGCCAATGGTGACGTCTTTCAGGATACAGTTGGCGCCAATCGATACGCCGTTGCCCAGCACCACTTTGCCTTCAAAAATCACGTTGACGTCAATCATCACGTCTGCGCCAACAGACACTTCTCCGCGCACGTCGATGCGCGCCGGATCGCGTAAATTAGCGCCGTTTAACATCAGTACTTCAGCTTGGCGCTTTTGATAAGCACGTTCTAACTGTGCTAATTGCACCCGGTTATTGGCGCCTTCGGTTTCGATGGGATCGGCCGGATGAGCGGTTGCGATTTCCACACCGTCTTTATGCGCCATGGCGATAATGTCGGTGAGATAAAATTCACCCTGCGCATTATTGTTTTGTAAGTTGGCCAGCCAGTGTTTCAGCTGTTTGCCCGGCACCGCCATAATACCGCTATTTACTTCGTTGATTTTCAGTTGTTCTGGTGTGGCGTCTTTTTGCTCGACAATGCCAACCACCAGACCATTTTCCCGCACCATCCGGCCATAACCGGTTGGGTTGTCCAGAATAACCGTTAATACCGCCAAACCCTGCGCCGGACGTGCCGCCAACAGTTTTTCCAATGTTTCTTTACGGGTCAGCGGCACATCACCGTATAAAATCAGCACGGTATCGTCATCACTCAGGTGCGGCACGGCTTGTTGCACCGCATGCCCGGTCCCCAACTGTTCGGCTTGCAGCACCCAATGCAGCGGCTGTTCGCCTAAACCTGCTTTGAGTTGCTCAGCGCCATAACCATACACCAGGTTAATTTGTGAGGCACCTAATGAGTTGGCGGTGTCGATGACATGTTGCACCATCGAGCGTTCAGCCACTTTGTGCAGTACTTTTGGGAGGGAAGATTTCATCCGCGTGCCTTTACCGGCCGCCAGGATCACTACGTTTAAAGCCATTTTTGGAATTCCTGTGCTTTTAGTGTCACCATTTAGTGTCACCATTCTACTCATTCAACACTCGGATCTACAATAAAAGCCTTTCACTGCAAGTCAGCGCTTGCCATTTTGCACAGCCTCAAGCTTTGCCTGCTGTTGTTGTGCGAGCTGCTGTTTCAGCCAACGAGCCTGAATTTGCAACATTTGTAGTAGATTTTCCCGGCCTTGATACTGATGGCCCTCACCTGGCAACAGCAATAATTCGGCATCTTTACCCAACGCTTGCAGCGCCTGAAACATCAGTTCGGACTGCAATAGCGAGGTACCGGCATTTTGATCGTCGGTGCCATGGATAAGTAAAATCGGCGCCTTGATCCGATCGGCCTGAAAAAATGGCGACAACTGCAGATATAAATCCGGCGCCTGCCACAGCGTTCGTTTTTCGCTTTGAAAGCCCAGCGGGGTCAGGCTGCGGTTATAGGCACCGCTGCGGGCTATTGCACCATGAAAATAATCGGTCGTGGCCAACAAACTTACCGCGCTGAAGGCTCCATATGAATGCCCGAGCAAATACATCTGATTGGTATCGATCACCCCGGTTTCGCTTAATGCCGCCACCATCGCCGCAGCATTTAATTGTTGCTGCTTTACATAACTGTCATTCGGCAGCTGTTGCCCACCAGCGACAATAGGTGCATTGCTGGCATCCAGCACCGCAAAGCCTTCAAGCAAAGCAAAATCTGCAGTCAATGGTTGCATTGGACTATAACTATGTTGATGCGACGTCAGTTGTTGCTGCTGTTGATGTGTCTCGTGTTCACGCGGATAAAGCCAAATAAGTACCGGATATTTCTGTTGTGCCGGGCCATCAGGTAAATAGAGTAAAGAACTAAGTTCAACCCCGTCCGCCCTTCGATATTTCAGGGGGCGGGCCTGCGGTAGTACCGGCCTGGTGCTGGTATGCCAATCATGCAGTGCCTCGGCAGCCAATTGTCCGTTAGTCCACCAGAACAAAGAAGGTGCACGATCCGGCTGATTTCGGGTCAGCAACAAACGCACGTTATCATCATGCAGCCGGATATACATCGGATGTAACTGTTGCTTTTGCTGGTCACTGAAGACCTGCTCCTGCTGATCTTTTGCCAGTCCATGCCGGGTCACTACGGCATATTCTCCATACCGGTTTGGATTGCCCGCGCTGAAAAACACCGCTTGGTGCTGATCGGCCAACGCATAACTCACGCCTGTCGGCTGGCGAACCGTGACCAGCTCTCCAGCTGAAGTAAACGCATTGCTGTAATCCGTTTGGTGCAGTAGACCCGGTGACTGCGCAGTCTGGGCTAGCCAGCTCCAGTTGCGCAGCTGCTTGGTCCCGGCATGAAAATCACTGTAAATAGCCCGGCCCTGTACAGTCCAGGAGAGCTGAAACAAGCGCCAGGATGTTTGAAACAACAGCTGTGACGGCTGATGAAATGGTGCATCCCAGCGCCGGACCTGATCTCGGACGCTGGCCGTAACCCGATGTCCTTGCAACTCGACAGCTTCCGCCCACACCAGACTCGCCGGCGCGCCAGGTAACCATTGTATTAAGCGGGTACCTGCCGCCGCCGCATCAGGCTGACGGGCCAGCAACTCTGCGGCACCAAGCGCGGCAGGTTCAGCGACTAGTTTGCGCTGGTGCAGATCAATCACCTGATAACGGCGGCCCAACCGGCTAAACTTCACTGCCGGATGTAAATCGTCGTCCAGTAACTGCAATAACAGATAACGACCATCCGGTGATATGCTCAAATCTTCCAGCATGCCAGCCGCAGTGAGCGGGGTTAATTGGCCTGTTACATCGATCAGTACCGCCCGTTGTTGACTAAGCTGGCGAAACATCCGACGCCTGTCTTCCGAATCAAGTGCATCCCGGTAAACCCGGCTTTGTGCTGTATCCTGACTGGATTTCAACACAATACCTGGCATCTCTGCAGCAGAGCTTTGCGGTTGCATCAGGCTCTGTCGTACGACAACGGCGCTGCTGTCTGGTAACCAGACCAGACTTTCAGCGCCCAGCTGGGCAGAGACAGCAACCGCAGACCACGGCCGCAACTGCTGCGCTGCGAGGTGGTAATGCCACAATGAAAGTTTGTTGGCGCTTCGTACCACCAAAGCGAGCTGGCTGGAGTCCGGTGACCAGTGCACAGCAACAAACTTATGCTTTGCGAATGATGGTGCCGGAAATGAAAGTCGATGCATGGCCCTGGTTTTCAGATTCAGTAATTGCAAATCAGCAAATTCCGGGGTGTCTTTTTCCAGTGCCTGTTGTCGGTGCAATGCTTTTCCAGCAGCAAAAAAATACCACCTTGGGTCAAGCTGTTGTTGCGCCTGAAACTGCGCAGCATCGCCCATCACCAGCCATTGCTGATCCGGAGCCAGCCACATATTCCCAGGTCCGGCATTTTCCAGCAAAGCTGCATACTGCGGTCCAACTGCAGACTCGCTGCGAGCATGACAGCTCCAGCTCACCGCAAGCGCGATCAGCAGCCATAAAACATTAACGAACTTATTCATTGCGTAACGCTTTAATCGGATCAGTTTTTAATACCTGCCACACCGGTACAAAACAGCTAATCGCGGTGATCAACAGGATCAACAGGATACTGAGCAGCAGTTCAGGCCAGTACAGCGCAAAATGCCATTCGGGTCGTGTTCGGCTATAGCCAATGGCAAAATAAGCCAGGGAGAAGCCAAATAAAGCAGCGGCTGCAACTGGTTTAGCAACGTCTTGCAACTGACTGCGCAGCAACAGCTTTGGCGTCGCGCCAAGTGCCAACTTCACGCCCAGATCATAACGTCGCATCCGCACCATGTAACTCACCATGCCGCTAATGCCAGCACACACCATCAGAAGCGACACCAGCGAAATAACACCTGCTAACCAAGCGGCAAAACGTTGGTTCCGATTCAAATCTCTGAAGTCGCTGCTCACGGCAGAAACTTTCACTAAATCCAGTCGTGGATCGATGGCGACAAGCTGAGCGTACAATCCGGCATGGCTAAAACCCGCAAAATAAGTGTCCGTTTGCAGCAACAATGTATCGGTATGACCGCCGGTATAGTGGGCTGGATAATACAACTCCGCACTTTCAAAGCCTCGGTTGCCCGGAAAATCGGTGTTGCCGACCACGCCAATAATTTCGTACCGGAGTTGGCTGTCGAGCAACACTTTCTGCCCGATCGGATTGCCATCGAGCTTGGCCGCCAATCGCTGATTGATCAGCACAGGTTTGGTTTCCAGCGCCAAATCATCGCGGTTAAATGACCTGCCGCTTGTTGTCAGGCCATATAAAGCCAAGTGGTTTTCGTCAACGGCAATAATCCGGCTACTGCTTAGGCTTTCACCTTGTTCGTTGTTGACGGTTTCCCAGTTCATTGCCAGCGGCACCCTTGGTTCAGAGCTGCGGCTGACCCTGTTGATTTGAGGGGTCGCTTTAAAAAATTCCGCCACGGCGCGCTGCAGATTGACCCGGCTGTCTTGCTCAGGAATAGCTGAGTAGTTCACCACCACTGACCACAACTGTGTTGTGGAAATTTGGTTTGATCTGAATGCTTCCGTCAGACTCCCCATCAGCACCTGACTACCTGCAGCCAGAGTTAGCACTGAAAACAATAACTGCAAACCAATCAGGCTGTGACTGACGCCTTGTTTTAGTTGTTTGCCCGTGCCTTTCCCGCTGCTTTGCAAGCTGCGCTGTAACTGCGTTTCATCGATGGTTTTTAATTCGATCCAGCTAAAAATCAGCGCGATGGCCAGAATGACCAACAACGCAAAAACCAGCATAAAACCACTGATGGCCAGCGCATCTAATCTGGGTAAGACCTCAGCGCCGACCTGACGTAACAGACCAAAGCTGAGCAGTGTCAGCACCAAAGCCAACAGCGCGGCGGCGGCACTGAGCAACAAGTTATGGCGAAACACATCCAGAAAAATCTGCCGCCGGGTCGCCCCAAAAGCAAAACTGACGGCAAGTGGCTGAATACGGCTAACCGCCCGCGCCAATTGCAGATTTCCAAGATTTATCAATGCAATCAACATCAATAGACCGACGCCGGCAACCAGCATCAGCACCACCTTGTCGCTGTCGCCCCGCACAGCCTGCGTAAAAGGGGTTAGCAGTGCAGAGACCGGATAACTTTTCGCCTGATCCGGAGTATTCACCGCTGCAGCTTCCGCCATTTGTTTGCTTAACTGCTCGCCTGCGACTTCAGTGTTCAACCCTGCTTGTAAACGTCCCAGAGCTTTGATTGACGAGCTGTACCCGCCGAAGATTCTCGGGTTTAATTGCTCATCCATATCCAGTGGCAACCAGATTGCTGCGGAGGCATTGGTTTGTTGCGGCAACACCCAGTTATCTGAGGTCACACCGATGATGGTAAAACGGCGTTGATTAAGCTGAATTGATTGACCAATCACGTCCGGATCACCGCCAAAATCGCGCTGCCAGACCCGGTAACTTAATACAGCTGATGGCTGATGATTGCCAAAAGCTTCCTGCTCATTGAAAAAGCGGCCCAACACAGGTTTGGTTTGTAATACGTCAAAAAAGTTATGTGACGCCAGGTAAACCGGCACTTCCGGTCGGGTAGGCTGGTCGTAAAGCTTGTAAGTAGTCCAACTGAAATAAATCGCCAGCTTGCTGAAAATACCGCTGTTTTGTTGCAGGGTCAGCAGATTCTGACTATTGCTGCCTGCAAACATCGCCCCGTGATATTCCATCTGACCATCAACAACATACAACTGCTCACTTTCGCCGTAAGGCAGCAGCTGCAGGTAGGAAACATCCAAAATACTAAAGACGCTAAAAACCATCGTTAACGTGAGCACTAAACTCAGCATCACCGTAAGGTAATACTGATAAGCTCTGGTCAGCTGTCGTCGCAGCGCAGGGAGCACCAACAAGTTCATGCCACGCGCTCCGTGATCAAACCCTCATCAACCACAACACCATCCAGCAGGCGGATTTGTCGGTGCGCCATTTGCGCATAACGGGGATCATGGGTCACCAGGCAAATTGTGGTGCCTTGACGATTCAGTTCAGCCAGTAATGCCATCACCGCATCACCATTTTTAGAATCGAGATTCCCGGTGGGTTCATCCACCAGCATGATGCCTGAGTCTGCAGCCAGGGCTCTGGCGATCGACACACGTTGTTGCTGGCCGCCTGATAGCTGATTCGGAAACAACATGGCTTTATCCGCCAGCCCGACTTTCTCCAGGCATTCCAACGCCCGATGACTACGGGATTTTTGATTGTCGCCGCGATATTTGAGCGGCAAGGCTACATTATCCAGCACTGTGTATTCGTCAATCAGGTTAAACGCCTGAAACACAAAACCAATACGACGACTGCGCATGGCCGCCCGCTGATCTGAATTCATGTCTGAGACCAACAAACCATCGATGTAATACTCGCCGCTATCCGCGGTGTCCAGCAAACCGAGAATATTCAGCAGAGTCGATTTGCCACAACCTGAGGGGCCCGAGATCGAGACATATTCCCCTTCAGCGACGGAAAAACTCAAATTCCGCAACACCGGATGAACCTGATCACCTGACTTAAAAGTTTTCTCCAGGTTTTTGATTTTTAAAACTTCTGTTTGCATGGTGTCGCCTCTATTGCAGGAGTTGTAACCGTTGAACTGTGGTATCCAGTGCCAAATCAGTCAGCACAATTTGGTCGCCCGGCAGTAAACCGGAAACGACTTCGATGCGGTTACCTGAGACTTTGCCAAACTGGACTTTGACTTTGCTGGCCTGCAGTGTCTGGTCCAGTTTAAAAACCTCCACCGCGGCATCTGCACTGACCCTTTCTGGTTTGTCGACAAAGTTTGTTTGCCCGCGGCTCTGACCCGAAATGCTGGCATCCACCATCTGCATCGGCCGGATCGCCGCGCTGAGGTTGCCTGGCAACAAAATATCGACCTGGACTGCGCCATCCGCCACCACCGGGTCAATCCTGATCACCTGGCCCGTTACGATGCCATGACGGGTATCAATATCGGCTTCGGCCCCGGGTTGCAGCAATGAAACCTGCATTTGCGGTACTTTGATCTCAGCGATCAGCGGCGTCAGGCTACCGACCAAAGCCAGTTCATCGCCGATATTTACACTTTGTCCCAGGCTGACCGGTAAACGCTGTAATACCCCGGCAATCCCTGCACGCACTTCTAACTGTTCCAGCTGATATTGGGCGGTTTGCAACTCAGCTTCTACCTGAAGAATGGCCTCATCTTGCAGTTGCAGTTGTTCAGTGTGTACCTGCAGCAGTTTTTGCAATTTTTGCTGCGCCAGCCCATACCGCTCTTGCAACTGCTTGGCATTCAATTCGTTTTTGCGCACTTCGATGCCTGAAATGACGCCACTCACCGCCAGCGATGCCTGTGCATCCACCTGCAATAAAGCCAGTTCGGTTTCGGCTTTTAATTCGGCCAGCCTGGACTCCTGCTCCAGAATGTCCCGCTGTTGCTCCAATGCCAGCTTGCGTTTATTGGTTTTACTGTTGTGCAGCATCGCTTTAGCTTGTTGCAATGCAGTTTCAAGGACTGGATTTTTCAGCGTCAACAGCACGGTATCACCCGCGACAACGGCGCCTGGCCGCAACTTGATTTCGTCAACCACCGCCGTACTATTAGCGGTGATCAAACGTTGATTCTGCGATTGCAGTAAGCCGTAACCTTTGACCTTCTGGGTAAATTCACCACTTTGCACCACGGCGATATTCACGGCATCGGCCTGCAGATAATGGACACCGCCAGCAAAACCGACACTCCAGCCACTGGCAAGCAGGACCAGCGATACCGCGGTAAGGGCGCTATAAATCATCGAGGCTTTCATTTTGAGCATGAGATGGTCCTTTCTGTAATAGAGACTTAAGCAATCAATGCTGCTGGTTGCCGGGCACACAGACTCGACAAATCAATGATCCGATCTGCCGCCGCTATCGTCTCGTGCCGGTGTGCGACACTGATCCGGGTAATTTTTTTCTGTTTGAGATATTGGTTCACTTGTTGTTCGGTCAGATGATCCAAATGACTGGTCGCTTCATCAAGGAACAGAATTTTTGGTTTTGCATAAAATGCCCTGGCCAATAAAATGCGCTGCTTCTGTCCACCCGACAATGAACTGCCAAGATCACCGACCTGCGAATGTAAACCCATCGGCATCGCTTGAATTTCCTCCCAGATCGCAGCACCGCGGATCGCTTCTTTGACCATCTCTACATCCGGATTGGCTTCAAAAAAGGTAATGTTTTCCAGCAGTGATCCGTTCAGCAATTGATCGTTTTGCATCACCGTTGCACACAGCTGGCGGAACTGCCGAAAACCAATGTTGCGTACCGGCACGCCATCAAGCAGCAATGCCCCCTGCTGCGGTTGGATCAAACCGGTCACTAGTTTCAGCAGGGTCGTTTTCCCCAAACCAGATCGTCCAACAATCACCACGGATTCACCGGCAGCAACCTGAAAACTCAAATTCTGATAAAGCCAGGGCAAATTATCGCTGTAACGAAAACTCAGATCTTTCACCTCCAATGCCCCCAGCACTGCGTCCACCGACAATGCGCTCACCACATGCTCTTGCTCCGGCGTCTGCATCACGATGTCCGACATCCGGCGCAAATAAGTGCCGGCAATCCGGAATCGCAAAAGATTGTCCAGTAACGACTGCGCACTATCAGCGAACAATTGCCGATAAGCCAAAAACGCCAGAAACATTCCCAGACTCAGACTGTTATCTAAAATAAAATGCGCACCAACCAGGACGATCACCAGATATTCAAGTTTGGTGGTGACGTCCTGCAAAATATCCGCGGTGATAATCAACTTTTCGCGTTGAATATTGGCATTGAGCGTATCGGCATACAGATTCATCCAACCGGACAGTCTGTTGTGTTCCTTTGCAAAACACTTGATGGGCAAAATAGCGCGGATCGTTTCAATAAAATGACTGTTCTCTTTGGCATGCTTGGTCAGGCTCTGCTCCAGATATTCATTCTCTTTGTTGGTCAGCACAAACCGGCAAGCGTAGGCAAATGCCAGAAAACTTAATGCCACCAGCGCCAGAGACGACTGATAATGAAACATAATCAGCAAAGTGGTAATACTGAGCAAACCATCAACCAGCGCCGTGATAAACCCCCGGCTGATTAACCGCTGCACTTCGTTAAAAGCTTCAAAACGGGATTTGATATCACCGACATGGCGGTTTTCAAAAAAACTAAGAGGTAAATGTAGTAAATGCCGTTGGATATTCGCTTTTACCTGAAAACTCAGACTCTTATCCAAATACATAATGGCTGCCGACTTCATGATTTGCGCGACAGCAGATAACAGCAGCACCAGTAAAAACCCGATAAAAACCGACCATAAAAAACCGGATTGTTCGACCAGAATACCTTGATCGATGACCACTCTGATGTAGTAAGGAGAAAGCAGTAATAAAATTTGCAGCAATATGGCGATAAAAAAAATCTTACTCAAAGACGCCCACAAACCGTCAACACGACCAATAAAATGGCGTAGAGGCATCTTAATCCTTTCATCTTTTTGCACAAAATCAGCGGCAGGAACTAACTCGATGGCAATGCCGGTAAAACTCTCTGAAACCTGATGCCAGGCTAGCTTCAGCCGCCCTCTGGCTGGGTCGTGGATCACAATGCCTTTGTTGTTGACCGCGGCAAGCGTCACAAAATGATTAAAATTCCAATGCAAAATGGCCGGCTTCTTCACTTTGGCCAATTGGCCTAAATCCAACTTCAGCACTCTGGCAGATAAGCCAATATCGGAGGCAATGTTCACCAACTGTTTTACCGTAATCCCCTGCAAACCCGCGGGATACTTCTGACGCATCGCCAACATATTGGTCTTAAAGCCATGATAGCAGGCCACCATCGTGACGCAGGTCAGCCCACATTCCGCCACTTCACTTTGCAGATAAATCGGTAATTTGGGCTGACTAAATTGCACATAATCAGATAACCGCATCAGGAAGCCCCATGTAACAAATCAAAGAAATTTGCGCGTTGTACCGGCAACTCCAAAATGGCGACAACGGCAGGGTTTAGCATGGCTTCATCAAACGGCGACAGCAGTCGAACACCCACATTGAGCCGGTTATGTTGATAAGGACCAATCACTGAATGCACCAACCCCGCCACTTCCGAGCGCCCCACAACAAGCTTGACCGGCTGACCCGGTTGAATTTGATCGGCAGAAATATCGCTTAGCCAAAAAAAATACAGTTGTTCCTCATTTTTCAGCAGAACCCTGGCGATGGGCTGAAAAGCGGGAACTACCGTACCCGTTGCGGCGACGGAAAAATAAAAACCACTTTCTTTGCTTCGTAGCACTTCAGTCGTTTGCTTCTGACTAAGTTCAGGAAAATATCGGATCTGACTGACGGCTTGATGTGCTGCGACAAAACCGGCATCCGGCAACAGATGTTTATCAACTACCACCGGGCTTGGCGAAACCAACACCGTAAAGTTCGCGTCATGTAGCTGCGCAGTAAGTTGTTGTTTACTGGCAAAGGGTACCGACAGCGCAAGCAAGGAAAACAACGCCAGCAGCACCAGCAAACCAAGCAGCGCTTTATTCAGCAACATCGGTTGTTCTATCACCGTCTCGCCAAACTCCTGCGATTTATACTGCTGACGTAATGCTTCTTTGCGGAACAACTTAAAATACGACATCTCTCAGGCAACCTGGACAATATCAATATCGTTGTTATAAACCGCTTTTTTCGGTTTCTGCGCATCCAGATAACTATGCGGACACCCCATTGACCAACTATCTAGCCGGGTAAAGCCCTGGATCCAGGTACTGAATTTCTGCTGATGGATTTCCAGCGAACCATCCGGATTGATTTTGCCGATTTGGTTTTTGTCATCCTGCAACGCCACGGTGCATTTATTCAGACTGCCATTTGCTCGAATGGCCAGCGAGTTAGGTTTTGCGGCGTAGCAAATATAATGTTCTGCTGAAGGTTTTGGGTCATACCTTTCCTGCAATAACGCAGCAACTTTGCGTGGGGCTCCGGCATCACTTAATTGCAGCACTTGCGCCTGATTATCTCCGCCTAAATTTTCGATAGCTTTAAAAAACAAGCTAAAACGTGGGTCCTGTGCGAGATGCTGACTGTAGAGCTGACAAAACTCTTCAACACTGGCTTGATTTTGTGAAGTGACATGAACCCGCACAGTAATATGAAAATCCAATTCAGTAGCCGCTGCGTCGATTAATCTGCGCCAGATCCTGGCAAAACTCCCCCGGCCATTGCGGGTTAGCCTGGTCTTATCGTGCACATCCTTTGCACCATCAATTGAAATTTGGAACCTGGTTTGCTTGAGTGCAACCAGGCGGGTCAGCGTACCTACATCCAGCAAAGAACCATTGGTGGTGGTTTCACCCATCAACACACAGCCATGCTGCTGCGCCAGGTCGTGAGCGAACTGCGCCAGGTCCAGCATAATGTCTTTGGCCAATAAGGGTTCGCCTCCAAACCAGCTCAGCTCCAGGATCCGAAGTTGTGGAATTTTCTTGGCCAGCAAGGTCTTCGTTGCATTAACGACCCATTCCGGCATTTTCCCGACACTAAAATCCTCATAACAATACACACAACGGAAATTACATTGCTCTGTCGGAAACATAATCAAATGGAATCGTTCTGGAGAAACCGCAAATTTTAACTCTCGTGCATTAAAACCTTTTAATGTGTGCATCTCTTTTACCTTGCTAGCTGAAGTTAAGCCCGCCAAAGCGGGCTTAAACGATATTGGTTATTTTGGTTTGCAACCGATATTGCAGCCTTTATTGGTCACGATAATAACTTCTTCTTCGGCTTCTTCCGGGCTGATACCACCAGCAACTACCGCCTGCAGCTCGCTGCTTAATTCCAGATCACCGTTTTCGTTTAATTTGATTTCGTCAGCTGTGATGTTTTCTAATTTGTTCGTCATTTAATGCTCCTCTTGAAATTCATCGTGTTAGCAAAATTATGTCTTTCGCAGACGGACCTATTAAACGCGAACCAAAAAACTTTAATAACTGTCAGTTCTGACAGGTAGGCTTAACGTTGTGGGGTCGCGAGCTCTTCCTCGAGCTGACAAAAGAATTCATCCGCGCTGACCAAACCGCCCACAATGTCATCCAATTCAGCCAGCGCGGTAATTTCGATAAAGCCTTCGGCTGTTTTTATCGCTTTGACCGGTGTTGCCGCTCTGAATAATTCGCTCATCTTGCTCTCCTTTTTTGGCCGTCTTTCATCCACTCATCAATTCGGTTATCAATGACAAATAGCGATCAACTTAACCAGCATGAAGCGGTGACTTTTTTATAACTAAGAAATAACTAGCTTAAATTCATATAGATAGCAGACAAATGATGCCGGTTGGCACAACCTGATTTAGCTAAACTGTTGTTGATATGAAAGTTAACGGTTCGCTCGGAAATGCCAAGGATCTGCGCGATTTCCCAGGATGTTTTCCCCTGAGCCACCCAGTGCAGACATTCCAGCTCGCGTTTAGTCAAATGTTGACCCGACAGGGGCACCGGCGCACATCGACGAAAACTGTCATATACATAAGTGGCGAGGATCTGCCAGTACCAGCAGAGTTTTTCCGGCAAATCCGTTGCAATAGCATGATCAACGCCAAGCAAAAGGCAGGCACAGTGCCTGCCTTGCGTCTTTATCGGGATGTAAAGTGTATTCACGGGGATCCAGCAGCGACCTGGTATGGGTTGCCAGTAAGGCTTATATTGCTCTGCTGTCAGTTGACGTAAATCCAAAGTAGCAACTTGTTGGTTATATTCAGCCGGCACCGTCCCCAACTGAACACGCTGGACATCCTGCACCAATAAACAACACCAGGTATAGGGTTTGGTTTTGCCCACCTGTTGCAACACCGCATCAAGTTGCAGGTGTGACTCCAGGTGCTCAAACCGACGGATTAGTTGCTCTAATTGCATTACACAACAGCCGGTTGCTAATTTTCAGACTGGATCAAAGTTGGATTTTGCCGTGGTATTTCAATGGTTTTTACCGGCGGAACACAACCTAAGATCGGGTAGCAGTTCATAGGTTCTACTTTCGACTGCGCGATCACAGGCAAGGTCATTGTCAGCAGCAGTGTCGGTAACAGCAGCGATTTTTTGATCAGATGTTTCATGGGTAGTTTCCTTTCACAGTAGAAGTTGTGAACAGAAACTACAGGATCCCGCCACGTTTTTAACAACGAAAGGTGCGCTTTTACGTGACTTTTTTATAGCTATAACCACAATCATTGAAAATTAGGGTCGGCGGGCCAGCGCAGACAACAACCCCCGAATCTTCAAATATGCCGGGGCTATTCTGCAATCAATGGTAACAAACTAAGACTGGCGTCGTTTAGTTGCACCGACAGGTATAACATGTGCTCAGCATGAGGACTGATTGCAATCCGTGGATAAAGGCTAAGGTAAGCCCGGTGCATTACCTGGTATTGTCCTGACCGCAGCTGCAACTGATGTACAGAGGTTTGTCGGTAGTCAAAAGTAGTCCAGATAATTTTATTGTTGTTAACACTCCATCGGGTCACGGGTTCAAAGCTAATCCGATGCGCTAAATTCAAAGCAGGTGCAGCAGGTTTTTCAAGATAAAATAGCTGCCCTTCTGCATCCGCCAGCACATAACCTGCATCTGCTTGTCTGACCGATCTAAAGTCATTGAATAATACCGTTACAGCTGAGGTTTGCAGCTCATACTGCATAATCTCCCAACTTCCGGCAATTTGTTGTCCGTATAACACGGTGCGCTTGTCTAGCGAAAATACCGCATCGCTGACGTGATCCGCCAAGGAGGTCAGATAAACTACCGCACCATCTTTCACTGACAGAACCAATAACCGGTTATTTTCTTGGAGGAGTAACTTCTGGTTCGTTTCGTCAACATCCAGCATTTCCAGTACATGGTGACTTTGGTAAATGATCTCTGGCTCCTGACTTCCTTTGGCGATGCGGGCGACAGCGTAGATATTGTTGTTGAGCAAAGTCAGCCATTTATACTGATCGTAATTGCTGTATCTCATGGCTATCACTTGGGCTGGGGCATCGATGATCGTGCTGTTGTGGCTATCAACCGACAAGGACTGCTCGATAAAAAGTCGGTCTGCCCGGGCTTTCTCCTGATGGATCAAAGTCAATTGCTTACTATCATGACTGGTCATGGCACTGATCAAACCTTGCGGATTGTCATACACCCGCCGGGTATCGCCGTTGGTAATGTCCAATAACCGGATGGCATCAGCATCAAGCATCAATAGCTGCCTTTCATTACGCCAATTCAGGCTCAAAACCGGTTTTAACAAATCAAGTATCTTTGATTCATGCTTGGTAGAAAGGTTAAAAATAACCAGTTGCTGGTTGTCATGTTCCCGCTTCAGGAAGGCGAGTTGTTGCCGATCCGGTGATAACTGAAGTCCATAAATGAAGGTGTTCGGTTGGCTGACCGTGACCACCCGATTGATGCTCATGGTATTCACATCAAGGGCATACACCATCGCTGCGGCCGCTGATTGCTCCATCATCACAAACAAAATCTCGGCAGAATGTCGTCCTTGTACCAACTGTCCAATCAAGTGCTTACCCGTTAGCAAGGCTGAAACAGCTTGCTCCGGCTCTGCAACTGTCAAGGGTAGCAAATGCATTGAAGAGCTGCCTGTTACACTGTCGCTGTAAACTAAGGCTTTATCGTGATGGATAAAACTGACAAAAAAGGCGTTTTTTGCTTGTGTTGTCAATTGCCGAAGGTGCTTGGTATGCTGATCAAACAGATAGACCTGGGTGTCCTGCTCGGGCGACATCCGTCCGGTAAAGGCAATGTAACGTCCATCGGCAGAAACGGTTAATGCCCGCTTTTCACCCTCAAAGTTGGTGATGTGCAGGGGATTGGCCGCCGGAACCAAATCTATGGTGGTATCACGCGAGCTATACCAGAGAGTTATCAGCGTCAGGAATAATAACCCCAGCACTTGTTTACCGGAAAATTGACGGTGGGGCTCTTCTGCAACCATGGCTGGATCTGCGGCATAACCGCCTTGAGCCGCCAGCATTGCATCAGTCACCAGCAGATTTTCCGGGTGTGATATCTCCGCCGGATATTCCGATAACGCCTGTACCGCACAGATCAGCTTATAGCCACGCTTGGAAACAGACTTGAGATAAACCGGATTGGCCAGATCATCATTCAGCAGCAATCGTAATTTTTTTACTGCGCTGCGAACAGCCGTATCAGACACGATACGGTCAGCCCAAACTTGCTGGTGTAGTTCTTCGAGTGAGACATAACGTGCACGATGCTGATAGAAATAAACCAGCAATTGTAACACTTTAGGTTCTGCCGCAATTTCAGTGAGCCCATCGAATAACAGCTGCTGTTGTAAATCCAGCACAAAGTCACCCAGTCGGACATACGGAGCGTCGAGAGATAAATTGGGTACTACCGGGCTCGGATCGTGGGACATGGCAGTTGTCACAAGGCAGGAAAACTCGATGTTGACGGGAATAGTGGCCACAATCTAGCAAATATCCAAATCAAGTGTCTACACATTAATGTAACTATCAATCGCTGAGAAAACTCATCTTAGCAACAAATAAAAAACACTTAGAACACAGCAGTTACGTTGTACAGCTGCATTTCGGTTTGCAGATATAAAAAAACCACCCGAAGGTGGTTTTTTACAAGGAACTGAATCCTTATTTCTTGCGCAGTTTCTGGATAAGACGCAACTGTGCAATTGCTTCGGCCAACTGGGCCGCAGCTTCTGCGTAGTTGAAGTCGGCGCCGGCGTGTTGCATTGCTTCGGTCGCACTTTTTTGTGCGGCCAGCGCTGCTTGCTCGTCCAGGTCTTCGGCACGGACTGCCACATCGGCCAGCACTGTAATCGTATGCGGTTGTACTTCAAGTACCCCGCCCGCTACGTAAATCAGATGCTCTTCGCCGAATTGTTTTACGATCCGTACCATGCCTGGCTTGATGCCGGTCAGCAGTGGAATGTGACCAGGTAAAATACCCAGTTCACCTTCGCTACCAGTCACCTGTATAGACTCAACAAGGCCAGAGAAAATTTTCTCTTCGGCACTTACTACGTCTAACATTACTGTCATCGCCATTTCCCTCTCCTAAAGCTGTAAAATTACAGCTTCTTCGCTTTTTCGATCGCTTCGTCGATAGAACCAACCATGTAGAAGGCTTGTTCTGGCATGTGATCAAATTCACCTTCCAGAATGCCTTTGAAACCACGGATAGTTTCTTTCAGCGGCACGTATTTACCTGGCGAACCAGTGAATACTTCAGCAACGAAGAACGGCTGCGACAGGAAACGCTGAATTTTACGAGCACGGAATACAGTCGTCCGGTCTTCATCAGACAGTTCGTCCATACCCAGGATCGCGATGATGTCTTTTAACTCTTTGTAGCGTTGCAGTACTGACTGCACGCCACGAGCCACTTCATAGTGTTCTTTACCGATAACCAGTGGATCTAACTGACGAGAAGTAGAATCCAGCGGGTCGATCGCCGGGTAAATACCCAAAGATGCGATGTTACGGCTCAGTACCACTGTTGCGTCCAAGTGAGAGAACGTGGTCGCTGGTGATGGGTCAGTTAAGTCATCCGCAGGAACGTAAACGGCTTGCACCGAAGTGATAGAACCCGTTTTGGTTGATGTGATCCGCTCTTGCAGCACACCCATCTCTTCCGCCAGCGTTGGCTGGTAACCTACTGCTGATGGCATACGGCCCAGCAGTGCAGATACTTCAGTACCGGCTAAGGTGTAACGGTAGATGTTATCTACGAAGAACAGTACGTCACGACCTTCGTCACGGAACTTCTCAGCCATCGTCAGACCGGTCAGTGCCACGCGTAAACGGTTGCCTGGCGGCTCGTTCATCTGGCCATAGACCAGTGATACTTTGTCCAGAACGTTAGAGTCGTTCATTTCGTGGTAGAAGTCGTTACCTTCACGGGTACGCTCACCAACACCGGCGAATACTGAGTAGCCGCTGTGCTCGATGGCGATGTTCCGGATCAGTTCCATCATGTTAACGGTTTTACCAACACCGGCACCACCGAACAGACCAACTTTACCGCCTTTAGCGAACGGGCAAACCAAGTCGATAACCTTGATACCGGTTTCTAACAATGCGTTAGAAGCGGCCTGGTCTTCGTAGCTTGGTGCTGCACGGTGAATAGGCATACGCTCTTCTTCACCGATTGGGCCCGCTTCGTCGATTGGCTCGCCCAGTACGTTCATGATACGACCCAGTGTAGCTTTGCCCACCGGAACGTGAATTGCTTTGCCAGTGTTGGCAACTTCAGTACCACGACGCAGACCGTCGGTTGAACCTAACGCGATGGTACGCACAGTACCGCCACCTAACTGCTGTTGTACTTCAAGTACTAAGCCAGCCAGATCGCCGTTTGTTACGTTTAACGCGTCATAGATCCCAGGTACCGATTCTTGTGGAAAGTCGATATCCACAACGGCGCCAATGATTTGGACTACCTTACCTTGACTCATGTTAATTCCTCTAATTTCTCAAACCTGTAAACCAGGGCGTTAAACAGCTGCGGCACCGCCGACGATTTCGCTCAGTTCCTGCGTAATTGCTGCTTGACGGGCTTTGTTGTAAACCAGTTTCAAGTCATCCATCAGGCTGCCGGCGTTGTCGGTTGCGGCTTTCATCGCGACCATCCGGGCTGCCTGTTCGCTGGCAGCATTTTCAACCACACCCTGATAAACCTGAGACTCAACGTAGCGGTCTAAAAGCTTGTCTAAAATAGCTTTTGGATCTGGCTCGTAAATGTAGTCCCAGCTATGACTTCTGGCTGACATCTCCGCTTTTGGCAAAGGTAAGAGTTGCTCAATGACTGGCTCTTGTTTCATGGTATTGACAAAATTGTTGTATACCAGGAATAAGCGGTCGATTTTGCCTTCTGAATATTCATTCAGCATGACCCGGACCGTACCAATCACATCAGCCAAACGTGGTGTATCGCCTGAACCCACTTGTTGTGCAACTACTTTACCGCCAAAACGTTTAAAGAAAGCGGTGGCTTTGTTACCGATCACGGCAAATTCTGCATTCACGCCTTGCTCTTTCCACGTTCGAAGGTCAATCATTACACGTTTAAATTCGTTGGTATTCAAGCCGCCGCAAAGACCCCGGTCTGTTGATATCACAATGTAACCCACGTTTTTCACTGGCCGTTCGGTTAAGAACGGGTGGCGATATTCGAGGGTACCATTGGCGATATTACCGATCACTTTGCGCATACCTTCAGCGTATGGACGGCTGTGTGCGACCCGCTCTTGCGCTCTGCGCATTTTGCTGACCGCAACCTTTTCCATAGCGCTGGTGATCTTACGAGTATTGTTAATACTCCCGATCTTACTTTTTATCTCTTTTGCGCCGGCCATGACTAATCTCCGAAAATTTCAACGAAGGGTGGTGTCACCACCACCCGATGCCATCACCTGTATTACCAGGTTTGAGTCGCTTTAAACTTCTCAATCGCGCCTTTAAGCGTGGCTTCGATTTGGTCGTTGTAGTTACCGGTTTTGTTCAGATCAGCCATGAACGCGCTGTGCTCTGCGTGCATATAAGCCAGCAGGGCCGCTTCGAAGTCGAGAATTTTCGCAACTTCAACATCTTTCATGTGGCCTTTTTCGATGGCGAAAATCGACACACCCATATCAGCCACGCCCATTGGCGCGTACTGTAACTGTTTCATCAGTTCAGTTACTTTCTGGCCATGGTCTAACTGCGCACGGGTCGCGTCATCCAGGTCAGAAGCAAACTGCGCGAATGCTGCCAGTTCAGAATATTGGGCTAATGCCAGACGAATACCACCGCCAAGCTTTTTGATGATTTTGGTCTGAGCCGCACCACCAACCCGCGATACCGAAATACCAGCGTTAACTGCTGGACGGATACCGGCGTTGAACAGGTTAGATTCTAAGAAGATCTGACCATCTGTGATTGAAATCACGTTCGTTGGTACGAATGCAGAAACGTCACCGCCCTGGGTTTCAATGATTGGCAACGCAGTTAAAGAACCGGTTTTGCCTTTCACTGCGCCATTGGTCAGACGCTCAACATAGTTGTCGTTAACACGTGATGCACGCTCTAACAGACGGCTATGGAGATAGAATACGTCGCCTGGGTAAGCTTCACGACCTGGTGGACGGCGTAACAGCAACGAGATTTGACGGTAAGCAACAGCTTGTTTTGACAAGTCATCGTATACGATCAGGGCATCTTCGCCGAGGTCACGGAAGTATTCACCCATGGTGCAACCAGAGTATGGAGCCAGGAATTGCAGTGCAGCAGCTTCAGAAGCAGATGCAACAACCACGATAGTGTGGGCAAGGGCGCCGTGTTCTTCCAGCTTACGTACCACATTGGCGATGGTCGAAGCTTTCTGACCAATACAAACGTAGATACATTTCACGCCAGATGATTTCTGGTTGATGATGGCGTCGATGGCCAGGGCAGTTTTACCTGTCTGACGGTCACCGATGATCAGCTCACGCTGGCCACGACCGATAGGGATCATCGCATCGACTGATTTGTAACCGGTTTGCATTGGCTGATCAACCGATTGACGGTCGATAACGCCTGGTGCAATTTTTTCTACCGGCGCAAATGCAGTGGCTGCAATTGGACCTTTACCGTCGATTGGCTCACCTAAAGTGTTCACCACACGACCTAACAGAGCTGGACCTACCGGCACTTCTAAAATGCGGCCAGTGGCTTTTACTTTGATACCTTCACGCAGGTCCGCATATGGACCCATCACTACGGCACCTACAGAGCTGCGCTCTAAGTTCAGTGCGATAGCGTAACGGTTACCAGGAAGCTCGATCATCTCGCCTTGCATACAATCAGCAAGGCCATTGATCCGGATAATACCATCGGTAACAGACACGATAGTACCTTCGTTACGAGCTTCACTGACAACTTCAAACTGAGCAATACGTTGTTTGATCAGTTCAGAGATTTCAGTGGAATTCAGTTGCATGCTCTAATCCCCAATTATGACTGCAGCGCAGTGGCTAAACGGTCTAACTTACCGCGAACTGAGCCATCAATAACCATATCACCGGCTTTGATTAACATACCGCCGACAACTGTCGGATCTACGCTACAGTTCAACTTAACATTGCGTGCTAAACGCTGTGATAAAGCTGTAATCAGCTTTTGTTGCTGTGAAGCACTGAGTTCAGTGGCAGAAACAACATCAACGGTTGCTTCTTTTTCGAACTCGGCTTTCAGCACCACAAAGGCTTCAAACACAGCTGGCAACGCCAATAAACGTTTGTTTTCAGCCATCACTTTAATCAAGTTTTGGCCTTGTTCATTGAGTTGCGCACCACACACCTGGATAAAAAACTCGGCTTGCGCTTGCGCGCCAGCATTGCTTTGCAGGCGCTCGGCGACCACGCTGTTCTTCGCTACTTCAGCAGCAAAAAACAACATATCCGCCCAGGCCGCCAAAGCTTTTTGTTCAACAGCAAAGTCAAACGCCGCTTTGGCATAAGGACGAGCTACATTCGTCAAATCAGACATGGCTCATCCTCTTACAGTTCAGCTACCAGTTTTTCCAGGATGTCGCTGTGAGCAGCTTCATCAATTTCACGTTGAAGAATACGTTCTGCGCCGGCTACTGCTAAAGCAGCAACTTGCTTACGTAAATCTTCTTTCGCACGGATGCGTTCAGCTTCGACTTCAGCTTTGGCTTGAGTCAGGATTTTTTCCCGCTCTGCCTGCGCTTTAACCGCAGCTTCTTCGATAATCTGCGCTTCGCGTTTTTTAGCCTGGTCAATCAGAGCAGCGCCCTGAGCTTTGGCTTCGATCAGCTGTTTTTTTGCATTCTCTTGCGCTAAACGCAGGTCCTGTTCGGCGCGATCACTCGCGGCCAGGCCATCTGCAATTTTTTGCTGACGAGTTTCAATGGCGCCGATAATTGGTGGCCATACCCATTTCATACAGGCAATGACGAACACCAAAAACGCGATTAACTCACCAATGAGAGTGGCGTTAATATTCACGAACGCTTCTCCTTAATTACCAAAAGTAAAAGTTCTGTTTGCTGTCGATTAAACTGCGAACAGTAAATACAGACCAATCGCCACACCGATCATTGCGATGGCATCGATTAAACCTGCAACGATAAACATTTTACCTTGTAATGAAGGAGCCAGTTCTGGCTGACGCGCTGCAGACTCCAGGAATTTACCACCTAAAGTACCGAAACCAATCGCAGTACCTAAGGCACCAAAACCGATTAACAGAGCAACTGCGATGTATTTTAAACCTAATACCATTTCCATGATTTTCTCCAAGTTTCTAAAGTTAAAGTTAAAGTTAAAACGAAATCTTTGTGCCTAAATTAATGCTTCTCGTGCGCCATACTCAGGTAAACCACGGTCAATACCATGAAGATAAAGGCTTGCAGCGTAATTACCAGAATGTGGAACATTGCCCATGGGAAGTGCAGTGGCAACTGCCATACGCCCAACATCGCAATGAGAATGAAGATTAATTCACCAGCATACAGGTTACCGAATAACCGCAGCGCCAGAGACAGTGGCTTGGCAAGCAGAGCTACAATTTCCAGAATGAAGTTAAACCAGTATAACCAAGGGGTGTTAAACGGTTGGGTGGTCAGTTCTTTAATAAAACCGCCTACGCCTTTGATTTTGATTGAGTAACCGATCATCAGAATAAACACACCCAGCGCCAATGCGATGGTCATATTCAAATCTGTGGTCGGGACTACTTTCATATAAACATGAGCCGGATCATGACCCATAGCACCGCCAATCAGTTGCGCTGTGTAAGGAATGAAGTCGACCGGAATTAAGTCCATCAGGTTCATCAGGAACACCCAGACAAAAATGGTCAGGGCTAAAGGCGCGATTACAGCGCTTTTACCATGAAAGGTACTTTTGACGGTGTCGTTGACAAATTCCACAACCATTTCAACGGCGCATTGCCATTTGGTCGGGACACCGGCATTGGCTTTTTTCGCCACTGCACGGAAGGAGAACAGGAAAAGAAGACCTGTCAGAATTGACCAGCCTAAAGTATCAACATGCCAGGTCCAAAAACCTTCGCCGACACTCCAGTTGGTCAAGTGGTGGGTAATATACTCTTTGCTTGTAAGCTCAGCACCAGATGCCATCGTTAGTCCCAATTATCGTAGTTAATCAAAATCGGTAAAAACACCTGTAATATCAACGCGGACACCAGTCCGGCAAAAAATAGCCAATCGACTATTACAGCATGTTTCAGCACCGCCATGACCAGCAGTGCCATCAATAAAAATTTGAAGGTTTCGCCGCGATAAATGGACTTCAGGATCAATTGCAGTTGATCAGTCCCTCGAAAACGAAACACATACCACGTAAACACACAATGGGGCAAAACTACACATAACGCGCCGTAAAACGCCGATTTTGCCGCTAAGGCATCAAATGCCCAAAATACCATTGCTGCGATGACAGAAGAAGCAGCCAATTGCGACAAAAAAGTTATTAAAATCAGTCTGTAGCGCTGTTTTGACGTGGCTGAAATCAACGAATACCACCCGAAAAAAGCTTAATTATCAACGCAAAAAACTCGCGCAAGTATACTTAACTGCCTTATTTTTGCAACCAAAAGCGGCGCCACTGCTGTATTTGTCGGTATTTTAGTAACCCGACTGCTTAAATTTCAGTCTCAGCCACCCCAAGCTTGGCCAGAATGCCATCAAGCTCGGCCAAATTGCTATACCCGATCACCAATTCGCCTTTGCCTTTTTTGCTGTAGCTGATGTGAACCGGTGCGGCAAACTTCTCACTCAGCGTTTGCTCCAGCGCTGCGACATCCGGATCTTTCACTTTGGGCTCGCTGGGTGGCAATGGCTCCAGAATACGCCGCACCAATGCTTCTGCTTCGCGTACCGTCATTTGCTTGGCGGCAATCACCCGGCCGGCATCAGACTGTTGTTCTGGCGTGAGAGTTAACAGCGCGCGGGCGTGGCCCATTTCGATATCACCATGCTCCAGCAGGGTTTTCACATCGTCGGCTAGCTGATTTAACCGCAGCAGATTGGTGACGGTTGTTCTGGATTTACCAACGGCATCAGCCACTTGCTGATGCGTCAGTTCAAATTCTGTGGAAAGACGTTGCAGCGCAACTGCTTCTTCCATTGCATTTAAATCTTCACGTTGAATATTTTCAATCAGCGCAATGGCAACCGCTGCTTCATCCGGCACGTTTTTGATAATACAAGGAACTTCAGCCAGACCTGCAATTTGACTGGCACGCCAGCGTCTTTCACCGGCAATAATTTCGTATAAGTTATCAGCGACCTGGCGCACAACAATCGGCTGGATCACGCCCTGCGCCCGAATTGAGCTGGCTAAATCTTCCAGCGCGTCTTGCGACATGTCTTTACGCGGCTGGTATTTGCCGGGTTGTAAAAATTCAATCGGTAATTTTTGTAGCTCGTGTGGATGACTTTCAGCCGGTGCGACATTACTTGTAGCTCCCGGTCTGCCATTGGTCAGTAATGCATCCAGACCACGTCCTAAACCCCGTTTTTTTACCGACATCTGTTCACTCATTCCTTCAAATCTCAAACTGGGGCTGTGGTTTTGACGACTTTTTTATCGGCCCGTCTTAATATTTCGCCGGCCAGTGCCAGATAGGCTTTAGCACCGGTCGAACTTTTATCGTAATACATCACTGGTGTACCAAAACTTGGTGCTTCGGCCAGCCGCACATTGCGTGGGATCACCGCCCGGTATACTTTTTCGCCAAAATGTCGTTTTAATTGCTCAGAAACATCATTGGCTAACCGGTTGCGCGGGTCATACATGGTCCGCAAAATGCCTTCAATTTTCAGATCAGCATTGATCACCGAGACCAGCTTATTGATGGTTTCTACCAATGCGGTTAGGCCTTCCAACGCATAATATTCACATTGCATCGGCACCAGCACTGAATCGGCGGCGGCCATGGCATTAACCGTCAACATGTTGAGCGACGGCGGACAGTCAATAAAAATAAAATCGTATTTATCGCGATGATCTTTAAGCGCATTGCGTAAACGCAGTTCACGCGCAAATACATCCAGCAGTCGAACTTCAGCCGCGGTGACATCGGAATTAGCAGCCACCAAATGGTAACCACCTGCGGTTTCAGTGACGACGACTTCTGGCAGTGGTTTTTCTTCCACCAATAATTCATAGGCGGTGGCGGCGACTTCGTATTTGTCGACACCGCTGCCCATAGTGGCATTGCCCTGTGGATCCAGGTCAATCAACAATACTTTGCGTTTGGTAGCGGCCATAGAAGCGGCCAGATTTACTGCGGTGGTGGTTTTGCCAACACCACCTTTCTGATTCGCAATTGCGATGATTTTTCCCACAGTTCTCCCTCAATCAATCAGCCTGACTTGCAACCTTCTGCGCCGTTTTTCTGCTCTGTCGTCTAAGCTAGCTTCTGCACTATCACCAAATAACGCTGGCCATTCAGCTCAGGCACCTGCAAAGTTTCACTGGTGACAACTTTAACAAAATCAGGCAAAGCTGCAATTTCTTCCTGCGCCTGAGCACCTTTCATGGCGAGAAACTGGCCATTCGCTGCCGGTAAATGCGCGCACCAGCCGATCATATCACTTAACGACGCAAAAGCACGACTCAACACTACGTCATAACCTTGTTCTGGCTGATGATCTTCAACCCGGCTTTGCACAGGCGTGACATTCTTGAGCCCTAGCTGCAATTTGACCTGATTTAAAAACCGGATCCTTTTGCCAAGGCTATCAAGCAAGGTAAATTGTTTTTCCGGAAAACAAATCGCCAGCGGGATCCCGGGAAGCCCAGGGCCTGTGCCGACATCGATGATCTTTTCACCCTGAATAAACGGCGCGACCACCAGGCTGTCCATAATGTGTTTGACCAGCATTTCTTCCGGGTCGCGCACCGAGGTCAGGTTATAAGCGCCGTTCCATTTGTCTAGCAGCTGTACGTATTGCACCAGCTGTTGTAACTGTAACTCTGACAATTGCAAACTGGTTTGTGCCACCAGCTTGGTTAATTTTTCAAACAAGGTGTTCATGTATTCGCCATTCAAATATTTATAATTATCAAGTTACGCAGACTTTCGCAATAAACCCTGTTTTTTCAGATAGACCAGCAACAACGAAATCGCGGCTGGGGTGATCCCCTGAATGCGTGACGCCTGGCCAACGGTTTCCGGTAATGACTGATTCAGCTTCATCACCACTTCGTTGGATAAACCTTTCACCGCCGAATAATCAAACTGCGTTGGTAAACGGCTGTTTTCATTGCGTTCGTGTTTAGCAATTTCATCTTGCTGGCGATTGATATAACCTTCGTACTTGATCTGAATTTCAACTTGTTCGGCGGCTGCCGGATCAATCAACGCCGGGCCGACACCTTCGATCGCCATCAGATCCAGATAATTCACTTCCGGACGGCGGATCAGATCTTCCAGGCTCGCTTCACGGCTTAACGGCGTTTTCACCAGTGCGTTCACCTGCGCGACCGCTGCATGTTGTGGATGGATCCAGTTCTGTTTCAGGCGCTGCCGTTCCAGTTCAATTTGTTCCATTTTGATATTAAATGCCGCCCAGCGCACATCGTCCACCAAGCCAAGTTCACGGCCTTTCGCCGTTAAACGCGAGTCGGCGTTATCTTCGCGTAGCATCAGGCGATATTCAGCACGGCTGGTAAACATCCGGTATGGCTCTTTGGTACCCATGGTGGTCAAGTCGTCCACTAACACACCGGTATACGCCTGATCACGGCTTGGGATCCAGGCGTCTTTTTCCTGAACCAGCAAAGCAGCATTCAGGCCTGCCAGCAGTCCCTGCGCACCAGCTTCTTCGTAGCCCGTGGTGCCATTGATCTGGCCTGCAAAGAATAAACCTTTGATAAATTTGGTTTCGAGTGATGTTTTCAGATCTCTTGGATCAAAGAAATCATATTCAATGGCATAACCAGGCCGGGTGATATGGGCGTTTTCCAGACCTGGAATTGAATGCACCAAAGCCAGTTGCACATCAAACGGCAAACTTGTTGAGATGCCGTTTGGATAGAGCTCGTGCGTGGTTAAACCCTCAGGTTCAATAAAGATCTGGTGTTTGTCTTTGTCAGCAAAGCGATTGATTTTATCTTCAATCGAAGGGCAGTACCGTGGACCCACGCCTTCAATCACGCCGGTATACATCGGGGATCTGTCTAGACCACCACGGATAATGTCGTGCGTATGTTGATTGGTGTAGGTGATGTAACAAGGAATTTGCTGCGGATGATCGCTGACTTTGCCCATAAACGACATCACCGGAACCGGCGTATCACCAGGCTGTGGCTGCATCTTGCTAAAATCAACACTGCGAGCATCAATCCGCGGTGGAGTACCGGTTTTTAACCGGCCAACTCTAAATGGCAGATCCCGTAACCGTCTGGCCAGGGCAATGGATGGAGGATCACCAGCACGACCACCACTGTAATTTTCAAGGCCAATATGGATCTGGCCGCCTAAAAAGGTTCCAACCGTCAGTACCACAGTTTTGGCGCTGAACTTCAGACCCATTTGCGTTACCACACCACAAACCTGATGATTTTCAACGATCAGATCATCACAAGCTTGTTGAAAGATCTGCAGATTGGGTTGGTTTTCTAAAGTGGTCCGAATGGCTGCCCGATATAACTGGCGATCAGCCTGGGCTCGTGTTGCACGGACCGCTGGGCCCTTTGAGCTATTCAGGGTGCGAAATTGGATCCCTGCGAGATCCGTCGCTTTGGCCATAGCGCCACCTAAAGCGTCAATTTCTTTGACGAGGTGGCCTTTGCCAATACCGCCAATCGCCGGATTGCATGACATTAAGCCTAAAGTTTCGACGTTATGTGTTAGCAATAAAGTCTGCATGCCCATGCGGGCCGCTGCCAGCGCAGCTTCGGTGCCGGCATGACCACCACCGACCACAATCACATCATAACTTTGTTGGAACAACATATAGGCCTCGGGTACTTCAAGCTGAATGCTAAAAAAGGGGCACGTATTGTAACTGGATCTGCCCTGAAACGGAACGACTAAAATTCGATCACGATCCTTGAGGATCTCTTTAAATATTTAAAGATCTTTATTTAGATCTTCTTATTACTCTTACTATTAGAGAAGCTGTTTTAGGTGGATAAGCTATTTTTACCTCTGAGGATCAAGATCTTACGAAAGATCTAAACTGTGATCTGATCCGGATCCACTGCGGTTGATCCTGTGTTTAAGTCGGCTACTTATACACAGACCGGATCTGGATTAATTTGATGCAGAGGATAATACCAGCATATACACCTGCTTATACCTTAGTTATACACATTAATTATTTAAATGTTCTGAAACTGTTGATAACCAGGTATAGCTCGATCATAACCAGGATCCGACTTTTATCATGCTTTTATCAGATTGATATTAAGAGTTTGATTTTCAACAGGCAGATACTGCAGTCAGTTGATTGTGAATTGCTGCAATCAACTGGTTGACTTGTTTAAGACATCCAGTTTCTGGAAAGTGACTTGTGTAGTTGGCGGGCTGAAATGCCCGCCTTTTTTTATGCTCGATCAAGTGGATCGTTGTTGAAGTGACGTCAGTTTTAGCTGATTAAAGTGATCAACTGTGGCAACCAGGCGAGCGCCTGATCTTCCGGCAAATCCACAGTTAATACATCAATATCTAATTTTATACCCAGGGCTGTTGCTTGTTTTGCTGCCAGTAAGGCTTCTATTTTCCGACCCGCCAGACAAAAAGTATCATAGCTGGAATCACCTAAAGTGATCACGGCATAGGAAACTGTGGTAAGATCACTTCGATCTTGTGCTAATTGATCCGCAAAGGGTTGGATATTGTCGGGCAGATCACCCGCACCGTAGGTCGAGGTGATCACTAACCAGGTAGAGTTCTTGGTTAGTTGTTCTAAATCGGGTGTCAGATGCAGCCTGACTTCATAACCCGCTTGTACCAGTGTATCAGCTACTTGTTCTGCAGTGTATTCCGCTGCACCCATTTGGCTGCCCACGAGGATCTCAATCATCTGTCAAACCTATGTCAGTAAAATGATTGGCTATACTACTGGAATAAAAACGTGCAAAGCCATGCTTTTTGTACGTTTGGGGTATTTTTACAGCAAAGCAGGCTCTGTAAAACTACAATAGCACAACCACCATCGCCTGCGTGTTATTGAGGTTTTACAATATATGTCTGAGTCCCTGACTTTTTCCCAGCTCATGCTGCCGGAACCCTTGTTACGTGCAGTAACAGAATTGGGTTATGAAACTCCATCGCCTATCCAGGCGGCGGCCATCCCAAAACTGTTAGCGGGAGAAGATTTACTGGGCCAGGCGCAAACGGGTACTGGTAAAACAGCTGCCTTTGCGCTGCCACTATTAGCACGGCTTGATCCGTCGCAAAATGAACCACAAATTCTGGTATTAGCACCAACCCGCGAACTGGCTATTCAGGTCGCTGAAGCTTTCCAGGCTTATGCCCGCTTTATGCCAGCCTTCCATGTCCTGCCTTTATATGGCGGTCAAAGTTACACTAACCAGCTGAAATCGTTAAAACGCGGTTCACAAGTGATTGTTGGTACGCCAGGTCGTATTCTTGATCACTTAGATCGCGGTACCTTAAAGCTGGATAAATTACGCGCCATCGTGCTGGATGAAGCCGATGAAATGCTGCGGATGGGCTTTATCGATGACGTGCAAACCATTATGGATGCCACGCCAGCCGGTCGTCAGGTTGCGATGTTCTCTGCAACCATGCCTTCGCAAATTCGTGCCATTGCACAAAAGCATTTAAAAAATGCGCATGAAATCAAAATCGAATCAAAAACCAGCACTGTTGAGCGGATTTCTCAACGTTATGTGATGCTGGACAGCAATCAAAAACTGGACGCGTTAACCCGCGTGCTGGAAGGTGAAGAATATGATGCCAGCATCATTTTCGTCCGCACCAAAAGTGCCACCGAGGAAATTGCCGAAAAATTAGGTGCTCGCGGTTATGCTGTAGCTTGCCTCAATGGCGATATGAACCAGGCCAACCGCGAACAAACTATTCGCCGCTTAAAAGCCAGCCAGATTGACGTGATTGTGGCAACCGATGTTGCTGCCCGTGGTCTGGACGTGGAACGGATTAGTCTGGTTATTAACTATGACATTCCATACGACAGTGAAGCTTATGTGCACCGCATTGGTCGTACTGGCCGTGCTGGTCGTGAAGGTAAAGCGATTTTATTCGTGTCGCCACGTGAACGTCGTTTATTACGCACCATTGAAGTTGCCACCCGTCAGCCAATTGAAAAAATGTCGCTGCCAACTGGTGAAGTGATTGAACAACGTCGCATCGAGTCATTCCGTGAGACGCTTGCCAACACCATCGAAGCGAAAAACTTAAGTTTCTTCCAGGACTTAATCAACGACTGGCGTGAAAAGCTGGAAACAACCGATGCTGATTTAGCTGCAGCACTGTTGTTTATGGCGCAAAAAGATCAGCCGTTAAACGTGGCCAAGCAGTTCCCGGAAATCCGTGAGCCGCATGCCCGTGGTGATCGTCCGGATCGTCCAGGTGAGCGTTCAGGCGAACGTCCTGCTCGTTTTGAGCGTGGCGATCGTCCGGAGCGTTCAGGTGACCGCCCAGAGCGCGCACCACGTCCACGTCGTGAAATGCAGGGTAATTACAATACTTACCGCATTGAAGTCGGTAAAGAGCACGGCGTACGTGCCGGTGACATCGTTGGTGCTATTGCCAATGAAGCCAATATCGACAGCCAGTTCATTGGTAACATTAAACTGTTTGATCATTTCTCGACTGTTGAGCTGCCGGCAGATATCCCAACCGAAATCTTCCAGCACCTGAAAAAGGTTTACGTGCGTAAGCAAAAGCTGAACATCAGCGTGGATACCGGCAGTGCTGCTGGTGAGCGCACTGAACGTCCGGCCGGCGAACGTCGTCCTTCATCAGCGCCAACTGGTGCCGGTCCACGTCCAGGTGCTGCACCGAAACGTCGTACCCGCGAATAATATCTGCACAAGATGTATTTGAATGAAAAAAACCGGCATTGATGCCGGTTTTTTTATGTGTGTGAAATAACGACTTCTATCCTTGAAGCGATGGTGGTTAAACCCCACATCAACAAAAACAGCCTTGTCGGAGATTTTTGATGATTATTGCCTGCCCACATTGCGCCGGATTAAACCGGATCCCGGCTGAAAAGCTCGTTGCAGCACCGGTGTGTGGTAAATGCAAACAACCGCTGTTCAGTGGTGAACCAGTCGACATTACCAGTGCCAACTTTGCTAATCTGGTCCAAAAATCCGAATTACCGATAGTGCTGGATTTTTGGGCCAGTTGGTGTGGGCCTTGTTTGAATTTTGCGCCGGTGTTCAGCCAGGCTGCAAGCGAGCTGGAGCCAAACTTCCGCTTTGGAAAAATTAATACCGAGCAGCAGCAACAATTGGCGGCGCAGTTTCAAATTCGCTCTATTCCAACCTTGATGTTGTTTCAACAAGGACAACTGATTGCGCAGCTGTCTGGCGCTTTACCGAAGTCGCAGTTTTACCAATGGTTACAACAAAATGCGGCAAAATTAAATCCGGTCAGCTAAGGTTGTGCGGTGAATTGAGGCACGGGCCAATTTTGCCGTTCACGACCTGATGCCAGTTTCGTGATTGCAGAACCATAAACAAATCAAAGGAATCTCTATGAAACCATTATTCGGCGCGCTGGCCCTGTTGGCGACTTCGTTATCAGCCGGTGCAATTGAGTTATCCAGCCCGGATATTAAAGAAGGCCATTTTATGGCCAATACTTTTGAATTTGCAGGTTTTGGTTGTGCCGGCGGCAACAAATCTCCAGCGCTACAATGGAAAAACTTGCCGGCTGGTACCAAAAGTATCGCCATTACTGCTTACGATCCGGATGCACCGACAGGTGCTGGCTGGTGGCATTGGTTAGTGGTTGATATTCCGGCCGATACGCAAAGTCTGGGTCAGGGCGCTGGCTCGGCCGGTGGAAAAATGCCTGCGGCTAGCCGTAGTTTTGTTAACGATTTTGGCAGCAAAGATTTCGGCGGTGCCTGCCCGCCGCCAGGCCATGGCATGCATCGGTATCAGTTTACACTGTGGGCGCTGCCAGAAGCGAAACTAGCAGTACCAGATAACGCCAACGCCGCAACCATTGGTTATATGCTCAACGCCAGTGCGCTGGCGAAAAAGACTCTAACCGCGACTTATGCCCGTTAACGCTGATTTTTTCTTTGCACAAATAAACAACGCCGCAATTTGATGCGGCGTTGTTTTATTGAATGTTTTATTGAATGTTTAATCTGTAGCAGGCTGCCATCGGGCATTATTTTCCGATACAGAAACTCGAGAATATCCGTCCCAGCAAATCATCAGAACTAAATTCACCAGTGATTTCATTCAGTTGCTGCTGCGTGAGTCGCAGTTCTTCCGCTAACAACTCCCCAGCCAGATGGTTATGCAGCTGATATTCACCGATGTCCAAATGTTCCATCGCGCGAGCTAACGCATCCAGATGCCGGCGCCTGGCGATAAAACTGCCTTCGGTGCTGGCTTCAAAACCGATACAGGCTTTGAGATGGTCGCGCAGTGCGTCAATGCCCTGATTGGTTTTGGCAGAAATATGAAAGACCGGCGTGTCGCCCTGAGCATTGGCGCCGATTTGCTCGCCGGTTAAGTCAGCTTTGTTCCGTACCACAGTGACACCTAAAGTCGCTGGCAAACGTTCAATAAATTCAGGCCAGATGTCTTTTGGGCTGGTGGCATCGGTGGTGGTACTGTCGACCATAAACAGCACCCGATCGGCCTGCAGAATTTCCTGCCAGGCGCGCTCGATACCAATCTGCTCCACTTTGTCTGTTGCTTCACGCAAACCTGCGGTATCGATGATATGCAGCGGCATGCCATCGATATGGATGTGTTCACGTAGTACGTCGCGGGTGGTGCCGGCGATATCCGTGACAATAGCGGCTTCCCGGCCCGCTAAAGCATTTAATAAGCTTGATTTACCGGCATTCGGACGACCGGCAATCACCACTTTCATCCCTTCGCGTAAGATGCTGCCTTGAGTCGCTTGTTTTTGAATACCGGCTAAATCAGTGATGATGCTGGCCAGATCGCCAGCGACTTTACCATCCGATAAAAAGTCGATTTCTTCGTCCGGAAAATCAATGGCGGCCTCAACGTACATCCGCAAGTAAATGACTTTTTCCACCAAGGCATGGATTTTATTCGAAAATTCACCCTGCAAAGACTGCATGGCAGAGCGGGCGGCTTGTTCTGAGCTGGCGTCAATTAAATCGGCGATAGCTTCGGCCTGGGTGAGATCCAGTTTATCGTTCAGAAAAGCCCGTTCGGAAAATTCGCCGGGGCGGGCAATGCGTACACCGGTGAGTTGCAACAACCGGCGTAACAGCATATCCAGCAACACCGGGCCGCCGTGGCCTTGTAGCTCCAGCACATCTTCACCGGTAAAAGAATTCGGGCCTGGAAAATACAGCGCGATACCCTGATCTAAAACAGCACCGTTCGCATCATAAAACGGCAGATATTCAGCAGCACGCGGTTTTGGTAGCCGATGGAGCACTGCTTGCGCCACTGCTTTGGCTGCCGGGCCAGATACCCGCAAAATGCCAACACCGGCACGTCCGGGAGCTGTTGCCTGAGCGGCGATGGTATCTGTGGTGTACATACAAACCTCGGGTTGTTAAATGCTAACGTGGAGCATCATCCAGCAATGGCTGCTACTACATTCTTGGTTTAAAAAGCCATCCTGGCCAATAAAAAATGCCCATTTTCAAAATGGGCATTTGCAGGCGGGTAAGCAACGCGCTGTTATTTGGCTTCGCGCACGTACAAGCCTTTTTTCTCCATACCACGGTAGATATAAAGCATTTGTGCCAGGGAGACTAAGTTACTGACCACCCAGTACAATACCAATCCGCTTGGGAACCACAGGAAGAACACCGAGAATGCCACTGGCATCCACAGCATAATTTTGGCCTGCATTGGATCGGTGACAGTCATTGGCGTCAGTTTTTGCATGATAAACATGCTGATCCCATAAAGAACCGGTAAGACGTAATATGGGTCTTGTACCGATAAGTCAGTGATCCACAGCATAAATGGCGCCTGACGCAATTCAACACTTTCCACAAACACCCAGTACAGGGCCAGGAAGATCGGTAACTGAATGAGCATCGGCAGACAGCCACCCATCGGGTTCACTTTCTCTTTGCGATACAGTTCCATCATCGCCGGACCCATCTTCTGACGGTCGTCTTTGTAACGGGCTTGCAGCTCATCGATTTTCGGCTTCAGATTACGCATCTTCGCCATCGATTCGTACTGCACTTTGGTCAATGGGAATAAAGCGCCTTTGACCAGCAAGGTAATGGCGATAATTGCGATACCCCAGTTAGCGACCACGCCGTGGATAAATTGCAGGAACAAAAACAGTGGTTGTGAAATAAACCACAAGATGCCGTAGTCGACGGTCAGATCCAAACCATTGGCCAATAACTTCAGGTTATCTTGATCTTTTGGACCAGCATAAAAAACAGCGTTGAAAGTTTTAGTTTCGCCAACCGCGATACTGGATTGAGGACCTTGTGCGCCAATCACGCCTAAATTCCCTGAAACTAAACTGTACAGTTGATTGGTATCTTCCGCTTGTGGAACCCAGGCTGCAACAAAGTAGTGCTCCAGCATGCTGACCCAACCGCCTTTGGTGCTTAAGCTCAGGTTGGCGTCGGCCATATCTTCAAACGAGAATTTTTCGTAACGTTGTTCAGCTGTTGAGTACGCGCCACCACGATAGACCGGCATCATCATGTTGTTGCCTTCGCCATTGTCGATGGTTTGAGCGAAATGATAATAAGGTTGCACGACTTTGCTGCCGTCGCCTTGGTTGGTGACAGAATATTCGACCCGGACATCATATTTGCCGGCAGCGAAAATAAACCGTTTTTCAATCAGTAAACCATTGTGCTGTAACGTCAATGGCACCACCAATTCGGCTTGGCCATTGGCCAGCTGATAGCTGGTTTGGGCAACCTGATAGGTTTGACGTGGCGCTTTTTTGTCATCCGGACCATCACCGAGTAAACCGGATTGAGCCACGTATTCAAAACCATTCAGTTGACGCATCAGCTGGTAAGAAGAAGGATTTTCCTGCGATATGGTAAACCCTGGCAGTTCCAGGCCAACAATATCACCCCCTTGGGTGTTGATTTTCACCGTCAGCACATCAGTTTTCACTTCAACTAATTGCACTGTACTCGCGGTAGTGACTGCTGCAGCTGGCGTCGCTGGAGCTGCGCCACTTAACTGCAAATCAGCTGAAGTAGTGCTGGATTGGGTGGCTGCTGTAGCTTGCGTTGCAACAACCGGCTTTGGACCATAATCAACCTGCCATTGTTGCCACAATAAAAAACTGACTAAGGCCAGGGCAATAACTAAAAAACTGCGTAGCGATTCCATGTGTGAGCTTATCTCTTTGGCTTTTCCGGAACGGGATCATCACCACCCGGATGTAGAGGGTGACATTTTAATAGGCGTTTGGTGGTTAACCAACTGCCTGTTATCGGACCGAAGCGTTCAAGTGCTTCAATCGCATAATGCGAACAACTGGGGTAAAAACGACAACTGGGACCAAACAGTGGACTGATACAACGCTGATAGCCTTTTATTGCCTTGATTAAGGCTTGGGCTGGATAGCGAGGTACTGGCGGGAGATTTTGCTCCATAACCGCTCCAGTTGTTTGTGTAATTCTTCATTATCCGTGTTGCTGATATCACCTTTGACCATCAATACCAAATCTACCGGCGGTAGTTGATGTTGATGCAAACGAAAGCTGTCGCGGGCACAACGTTTAATACGGTTGCGATGCACGGCTAATTTAACACGTTTTTTTGCGATCGTCAGACCAATACGTGGGCTAACAGAAGAATTAGGTTTACAAAGGATGGTAAACAGCGGAGACGCAACCCGGAATGGGTTCTGGAAGACATTGTCGAATTCGCGGGGAGTTAACAGACGTAACTCCCTGCTGAAGGTATAGCTGACCACGCAGCGCTTTATAATCTGACTAGACTGTTAAGCGCTTGCGGCCTTTAGCACGGCGACGCGCTAATACTGCACGGCCATTTTTAGTAGCCATACGTGCACGAAAACCGTGAACGCGAGCACGTTTTAAAACGCTAGGTTGAAATGTTCTTTTCATAACTTCGTCCGTCCGGTCGATATTTACTAAGGTTTATCTGTGTTTTAGTAAAGTACCAAAACGCAGCGATTTCAAAAGAGCGCGAATTTTAAGGACTAAGTGGGTACTTGTCAATGCGATCCTTGGTTAAATAACGATCCGATCCTTTCATTTGTGCTGATCTGCCAGAGTTTTCCACAGGCTGGCGTCGGTCACGGGATAAAATGTGAATTAAATGCAATTTGCACCGTCGATATTTCCGAATCGTCTTTGCAAATCATTGAGTATTATTTAATTGTATAATGGATATTAGTTGTTTAAAAACATGGCGATAGCTTATTCACCTCTGAAATGATCGCTTTTTCAAAAAGTCAATATTGCAGTTGTGGATAAGATCAGCCCATAATGCCGGTCTTTGCATAACGCCTGCCTTGCTAAATAATAATTATTCGGGGCTTTTGGAGATATGGTGTATCAGTCAGTCTGGCAAAATTGCCTTGAAGCACTCCAGTCTGAGTTGCCAGCGCAGCAATTCAGCATGTGGATCCGGCCTTTGCAAGCCGACAGTTCGCATGATGCACTTACCTTATTTGCACCTAACCGCTTTGTGCTCGATTGGGTTCGGGATAAGTACCTGAACCGGATCAATGAGCTGATCCACGATTATTGTGGCGATCATGCGCCACGTTTGCGGTTTGAAGTTGGCAGTAGTCAAAAAGCCGTCAAAGCACCAATGCCGGCACGTACCAATCACGTTGCGCCAGCACAGCCGGCACAAGCTGTGGAAGTTGCTGAACCCGCACCAAAAACCATTGCCCGCAGTAATGTCCGGGCCAATTATACCTTTGACAACTTTGTTGAAGGTAAATCAAACCAGCTGGCGCGTGCTGCGGCCAGTCAGGTCGCTGATAATCCTGGAACTGCCTACAACCCACTGTTTATTTACGGTGGCACTGGTCTTGGTAAAACCCACTTATTACATGCGGTCGGTAACGGTATTCTGGCGAAAAAACCGGACGCGAAAGTCATCTATATGCACTCTGAGCGTTTTGTGCAGGATATGGTGAAAGCACTGCAAAATAATGCCATCGAAGAATTTAAGCGGTATTACCGATCCGTTGATGCACTGCTTATCGATGATATTCAATTTTTTGCCAAAAAAGACCGTTCGCAAGAAGAATTTTTCCATACTTTCAATGCTTTGCTTGAAGGGAATCAGCAGATCATTTTAACTTCAGACCGCTACCCAAAAGAAATAGATGGTGTGGAAGAGCGGCTGAAAAGTCGGTTTGGCTGGGGCTTGACCATTGCGATCGAGCCGCCGGAACTGGAAACCCGGGTCGCGATCCTGATGCGTAAAGCACAGGAAAACAATATTCGCCTACCGGAAGAAGTGGCATTTTTTGTCGCGAAACGGCTTCGTTCCAATGTTAGGGAATTAGAGGGCGCATTAAACCGCATTACCGCCAACGCCAACTTTACTGGCCGGCCTATTACCATTGATTTTGTCCGCGAGTCGCTGCGCGATTTATTGGCGCTGCAGGACAAACTGGTCACCATCGAAAATATTCAAAAAACCGTCGCCGAGTACTACAAAATTCGGGTGGCTGATTTGTTGTCAAAACGCCGCTCGCGTTCGGTGGCTAGACCCCGGCAAATGGCGATGGCGTTATCAAAAGAGCTGACCAACCACAGCTTGCCGGAAATTGGCGATGCTTTTGGTGGCCGCGACCATACCACGGTGTTGCATGCGGTGCGCAAGATTGAGTCGCTCAAAGAAGAAACCCATGAAATTAAAGAAGATTTTCAGAATTTGATTCGGACGTTGTCGTCTTAATAGGGAAAGGTTATGCAATTTTTCATTGACCGTGACACTCTGCTAAAGCCACTGCAAATGGTATCTGGTGCGATTGAACGCCGGCATACCTTGCCTATTTTGTCTAACGTGCTGTTGGATGTTTCGATGGACCAGCTGTCACTTACTGGCACCGATCTGGAAATTGAACTGGTTGCCGCAGTGCCGCTGACACAGGTGCAGAGCACCGGTCGGGTGACCATTCCGGCAAAAAAGTTGCTGGATATTTGCCGTTCACTGCCAGAAGGTTCGCCGCTGCATATTGCGGTTCAAGGCGACAACTGCATCGTCAGTACTGGCAAAAGTAAATTTACCCTTGCCACTTTAAGTGCCAGTGATTATCCAAATCTGGAATCCTGGCAAGGCGAAGTTGAATTTGAACTAAGCCGGGCGCAACTACGCAAGTTACTCGACGATACCGCCTTTTCGATGGCCAATCAGGATGTGCGTTATTACCTGAACGGTTTATTGTTTGAAGTCGACAACGGTACTTTAAGAACTGTGGCGACGGACGGTCACCGTCTTGCTCTCAGCTCGATGGAATTGCCGGTGGTAGCGGGTCAGCAGAAACAAGTGATTATTCCGCGCAAAGGTGTGCTGGAGCTAATGCGATTGCTGGCCAGTGATGACCAGCTGATCCGTTTGGCGATTGGTCAGAATCATATCCGGTTGCTGGATAGTCAGTTTAGTTTTAGCAGCAAGCTGATTGATGGTCGTTTCCCTGATTATCGCCGGGTGTTGCCGCGCAACAGCTCTAAGCAAGTCACGGCGCATCGTTCTGTGCTAAAAGACGCTTGTGTCCGTGCTTCTATTTTATCGAATGAAAAATACCGTGGCGTGCGTTTTACCTTGAGCAATGGCGAGCTGCAGATTGTTGCCAATAACCCAGAGCATGAACAAGCGGAAGAAGTAATTGAAGTTGAGTATCAGGGCGACACGCTGGAAATCGGCTTTAACGTCGGTTATGTGCTGGACGTGCTGAATACGCTGGCCACAGATTTAGTCATTATGCACCTGAGCGACGCCAACTCCAGTTCGTTGGTAGAAGGTGTTGGCAATCAGGGCGCTTTGTACGTCGTGATGCCAATGCGTTTGTAATTCGTTTACCCGCATGGCGCTGGCGCAGTTACAGCTGACTGAATTTCGCAATATTCAGTCAGCCAGTTTGCAGTTCTCACCTTCGATGAATTTAATCTGTGGTGAAAATGGCAGTGGCAAAACCAGTGTGCTGGAAGCTATTTATTTGTTGGCGCATGGTCGTTCGTTTCGAACGGCCAAAGCACAGAAGATGATCCGAAACCAGCAATCGCACCTGGTATTGCATGGCAAAGTAAATTGGTCGTTACAGTTACTGAGTGTCGGCATGCAGCGTGACCGCAGCGGCGATTGGCAGTTAAAACTGAATGGCGAAAAAGTCTCACGGATGGCCGATATCGCCAGTTTGTTACCCGTGCAGTTGATCACGCCAGAAAGTTTTAGACTGTTTTTTGGCGGACCAAAAGAGCGGCGGCAATTTTTTGATTTGGGATTGTTCCACGTGGAACCTTCCTTCTACGAACTTTGGGTGTTGTTTAATAAGGTTTTAAAACAGCGTAATGCCTTATTAAAAAGCAAACAACCATATAACGATAGCTATCGGTTTTGGGATCAGCAACTAGCTGAAACCGCCGTTGCCATTCAGAAGCTGCGGCAGGTGTACATTAACCAGCTGACGCTGATGTTACAGCCACTATTGCAACCCATCAAGGCGTTAGCTGGGGTAGAACTTGAATTGGTTGCTGGCTGGTTAAACAAGCAAGGTGATGCGGCTGAACTGTTGGCGCAACTGCAAGATAACTTTTTAAGTGATCTAAAAGTGGGCTACACCCAACTTGGGTCACAAAAAGCAGATTTGCGGATAAAAATCGACGGCGAATATGTCGAAGAATTTCTATCCCGTGGCCAGCTGAAAGTTTTATTGTTTGCGTTAAAAGTTGCACAAAGTAACCTAATTTTTTCCAGCGGCCATAAACAGCCGCTGCTGTTGATCGATGATTTAGCCTCGGAATTGGATGACCAATCTAAGCGCTTTATCTTTAGTTTTTTACATCATATCAATTCGCAGGTGTTTATTACTGCAATTGAAGCTGCTCAGGTCTTGCCACATGTGTCAGGCACTGAGGTTGGATTGTTCCACGTGGAACATGGGCAGATAGTACGGACGGATGAACATGGCCGAAGAACATAATTACGATTCCTCCAGTATCAAGGTACTGAAAGGTTTAGATGCAGTCCGGAAAAGACCGGGTATGTATATTGGAGATACCGACGATGGCTCAGGCTTGCACCACATGGTGTTCGAAGTCGTCGATAACTCGATCGACGAAGCGTTAGCAGGTTACTGTAACGACGTGTTCGTGACTATTCACAGTGACAACTCGGTATCGGTCCGTGATAACGGCCGTGGTATTCCAACCGATATGCACGAAGAAGGTGTCTCTGCCGCTGAAGTTATCATGACGGTATTGCACGCCGGTGGTAAGTTCGACGATAACTCTTATAAAGTTTCTGGCGGTCTGCACGGTGTTGGTGTGTCCGTGGTAAACGCGCTGTCAGACAAATTAGAGCTGACAATTCGTCGCAAAGGCAAAGTTCACAACCAAATTTATCGGTTAGGTGTGCCAGACGAAGCACTGAAAGTGATTGGTGAAACTGAAGGTACAGGCACTGAAATTCGGTTCTGGCCAAGTGATACCATCTTCACTGACATCAATTATCACTACGATATTCTGGCAAAACGTTTACGTGAACTGTCATTCCTGAACTCGGGCGTCAGCATCATTCTGACCGATGAGCGGGATGACAAGCGTGACCATTTTAAATACGAAGGTGGTATCGAAGCTTTTGTGCAGTACTTAAATCGCACCAAAACTGCAATCCATCCTAAAGCATTCTACTTTTGCTCAACCCGCGATGATGGTATTACTGTTGAAGTGGCAATGCAGTGGAATGACTCGTTCCAGGAAGGTATTTATTGTTTCACCAACAATATTCCTCAGCGCGATGGTGGCACTCACTTAGCGGGTTTCCGTTCGGCGCTGACTCGCGTCCTGAACACTTACATCGACGCTGAAGGTTATGCCAAGAAGATGAAAGTGTCGGCGACCGGTGACGATGCACGTGAAGGCTTAACTGCTGTCATTAGCGTCAAAGTCCCGGATCCAAAATTCAGCTCGCAGACCAAAGACAAGCTGGTTTCCAGCGAAGTGAAATCTGCCGTTGAAAGCGTGATGCACGAGAAGCTGAACGAATATCTGTTGGAAAACCCGAACGACTCTAAAATCATTGTCACCAAGATTGTTGATGCTGCGCGTGCCCGTGAAGCGGCCCGTAAAGCCCGTGAAATGACCCGTCGTAAAGGTGTGCTGGATATCGCAGGTCTGCCAGGTAAATTGGCTGACTGCCAGGAAAAAGACCCAGCATTATCTGAACTTTACCTGGTAGAGGGTGACTCTGCGGGTGGTTCTGCCAAGCAGGGACGCAACCGCAAAAACCAGGCAATTCTGCCACTGAAAGGTAAAATCCTGAACGTGGAAAAAGCCCGTTTTGATAAGATGATTTCTTCGCAAGAAGTTGGCACTTTGATCACAGCGTTAGGATGTGGCATCGGCCGTGAAGAATACAATCCGGACAAAACACGTTACCACAGCATCATTCTGATGACAGATGCTGACGTCGACGGTTCGCACATTCGGACGCTGCTGTTGACCTTCTTCTACCGTCAAACGCCTGAACTGATTGAACGTGGTTATATCTATATTGCGCAGCCGCCACTTTATAAAGTCAAAAAGGGCAAGCAAGAACAATATATTAAAGACGATTCAGCGATGACTGAATATCTGACCACTTTGGCGCTGGATGAAGCAACGTTACATGTGAACCCGGAAGCACCTGGTATTGGTGGCGCGCCGCTGGAAGCACTGGTAACTCAATACCATAAGTGCAAAGCGACCATTGAACGGTTAGGTCGTAAGATCCCATTAAACCTGCTGAACGAGCTGGTGTATGTACCTGGTATTACGGTTGAGATGTTAAAAGACGCTGAGCGGACCAAAGATTGGGTGGCACAGCTGGCCAAACGTCTGCAAGACAAAGAAGGTGATGGCTCGAGCTATGCGTTTGATGTCACAGAAGATCGTGAGCGCAATCTGACCCTGCCAAAAATCGTCATTCGCCAGCACGGTATCGATAACGAATACGTACTGCATTATGACTTTATCACTTCCATCGATTATGGCCGGATTGCTGCTTTAGGTGAATCTATTCGTGATTTGATGGAAGAAGGTGGTTTCTTCCGTCGTGGCGAGAAAATCAAGCCAGTCACTAGTTTCGTCGAAGGATTGGAATGGTTGATGACGGAGTCGAAAAAAGGTCTTTATATTCAACGTTATAAGGTCTTGGTGAGATGAACCCGGAACAGTTGTGGGAAACTACCATGGATCCTAATACCCGTCGCATGCTGCAAGTCACCATCGAAGATGCGATTGGCGCCGATCAGCTGTTCAGCACCTTAATGGGTGATGACGTTGAACCACGCCGCGCATTTATCGAAGAGAATGCGCTGCGGGTAGCCAACCTCGACGTCTAAGGTATTGTTTATCAATGATAAAGGCTCCTACGGGAGCCTTTTCTTTTATTATCATCGCCGCAACGTTACAAACCGCTGTTTCTGCGCGAGTGCAAGTTACTGTCTAAACACCACAAATTCGTAAAAAACCTAATGAAAATGCCACTCTGAGCTACAGAAATCATCGCTAAATAGGTATACTTTTCCGTCCTTTTCTTAAGCAGGTGCGTTGTGATGCACAAGTATGATATTCAAACATTCCAGGGCCTGATCCTGGCATTGCAGGATTACTGGGCGCGTCAGGGCTGTGTCATTGTCCAGCCGCTGGATATGGAAGTGGGTGCTGGTACTTTCCACCCGATGACTTTCCTGCGTTCTTTAGGCCCAGAGCCAAGCAACGTGGCTTATGTGCAGCCATGTCGTCGCCCGACCGATGGTCGTTATGGCGAAAACCCAAACCGGTTACAGCATTATTATCAGTTCCAGGTCATCTTAAAGCCGTCGCCAGACAATATTCAGGATCTGTACTTAGGCTCGTTACGCGAACTGGGTCTTGATACGCTGGTACACGATATCCGTTTTGTCGAAGACAACTGGGAATCGCCAACGCTGGGTGCCTGGGGCCTGGGTTGGGAAGTGTGGCTCAACGGCATGGAAGTGACGCAGTTCACTTATTTCCAACAGGTGGGTGGCTTAGAGTGTCGTCCGGTGACCGGCGAAATCACCTATGGTTTAGAGCGTCTGGCGATGTACATCCAGGGCGTTGATAGTATTTATGATTTGGTCTGGGCCGATGGCCCGCTGGGTCGGGTCACTTATGGTGATGTGTTCCACCAGAATGAAGTCGAGCAATCAACTTACAACTTCGAACACGCTGATGTGCCTGCGCTGTTCGCGGCTTTTGATCAATATGAAGCCGAAAGCCATAAGTTGATTGAGTTGGGGTTACCGCTGCCAGCCTATGAAAAAGTGATGAAAGCTTCACACGCCTTTAATATGTTAGACGCCCGTCATGCTATTTCTGTGACTGAGCGGCAACGTTATATCCTGCGGGTTCGCACCCTGGCCAAAGCCTGTGCTGAAGCCTATTACGCCGCGCGCGAGAAGCTTGGCTTCCCGTTATGCCGCACTCAACAAACGCAGGAGGTCTGACGTGGTACAGGATTTTATCGTTGAAATTGGCACTGAAGAGTTACCCCCAAAGTCGCTGCAAACCTTAGCAACCTCGTTCCAGCAAAATATTGTTGATGAGCTTAATAAGCTGGGTCTGCAATTTTCGGATACGCAGTGGTATGCGGCACCGCGCCGGTTAGCGGTTCGGATTAATCAGCTCGCTGCACAGCAAACCGACAAAATCGTTGAAAAACGCGGTCCGGCTATCGCGGGTGCTTTTGATGCTACTGGCACTGCAACCAAAGCAGCGCAAGCCTGGGCGGCTTCAAACGGTATTACCGTCGAGCAAGCAGAACGACTGGAAACCGACAAAGGTGCCTGGCTGGTGCATAAAGCCAAAGTGGTTGGCGGCGCAACGGTGAGTTTATTGCCGGATGTGGTCAGCACCGCACTGGCAAAATTACCGATTGCCAAGCCAATGCGCTGGGGCAATTCGACGGCAGAATTTATCCGTCCGGTACATACTATTGTGATGCTGTACGGCAATGATGTGGTGCCTGCAACAGTGTTGGGTAAAACCTCCGGTCGACAAACGCATGGCCATCGTTTCCACGCTCCGGCGTTGGTAGCCATTGCCAATGCTGATGCCTATTTACCGACGCTGGAACAAGCTTTTGTGGTGGCGGATTACGCCAAGCGTCGTGCTTTTATTGCCGCTGAAGTGGCGAAAACGGCCGCATCACTCAATGGCGTGGTTGCGACCGACGAAGCGCTGCTGGATGAAGTGACGTCATTGGTGGAATGGCCGGTGGTGCTGGTGGGTTCGTTTGAAGAGCGATTCCTGGAAGTGCCGGCTGAGCCGCTGATTTCCACCATGAAAGACAACCAGAAGTACTTCCCGCTGCTCGATAACAACGGCAAGCTTTTGAATAAATTTATCTTTGTGGCCAATATCAGCAGCAAAGACCCAAGTCAGATTATTTCCGGCAACGAAAAAGTGGTGCGGCCGCGTTTAACGGACGCGCAGTTCTTTTTTGGCGTGGATAAAAAGACCAAACTAGCAGATCGGCTGGAAAGTCTGGGTACTGTTTTGTTCCAGCAAAAGCTCGGCACCTTACGTGAGAAATCCGAGCGTATTGCCAAGCTGTCAGGTTATATCGCCGGCAAAATTGGTGCCAACGTCGAGCATGCGACACGGGCTGGATTGTTATCCAAAACCGATTTGATGACTAACATGGTCGGCGAGTTCCCGGAAACTCAGGGCATTATGGGCATGCATTACGCCCGGATTGACGGTGAGCTTGAAGCGGTGGCCGTGGCGCTGAACGAGCAATATAAACCACGTTTCTCCGGCGACAGTCTGCCAGCACAGTTGGAAAGTTGTGCAGTGGCGATTGCCGATAAACTGGATTCGCTGGTCGGGATTTTTGGCATTGGTCAGGCGCCAAAAGGCGACAAAGACCCGTTTGCGCTACGTCGTGCTGCCATTGGTGCGCTGCGTATTATGGTGGAAAAGCAACTGCCACTCGATTTACTGGACGTGATTGGTTATGCCCAAACCACCTTTGGTGACAAATTAACCCAAGCAACGGTCGCTGACGAAGTGCTGGAGTTTATGCTCGGCCGCTTCCGCGCTTGGTATGAAGCTGAAGGTTATGCGGTGGATGTGATCCAGGCCGTACTGGCACGTCGTCCAACCAATCCGGCTGATTTTGACCGTCGGGTCAAAGCGGTGGCAGAGTTCCGTAAACTGGAAGCGGCGACTGCTTTAGCTGCGGCTAACAAGCGGGTGGCGAATATTCTGGCCAAAGTGGAAGGCGAGTTGCCAATCGCAATCAATCAGGGCTTGTTACAAGCTGGCGCTGAACAGGCCTTAGCGCAGGCATTGCTCAGTCAACAACAAGCGGCAACGGCTTTGGTCGCTGCGGGCGATTACAACGCCAACCTCACCCAACTGGCTGGGCTGCGTGTGGCTATCGATCAGTTCTTTGACGAAGTGATGGTGAATGTAGATGATCAGGCGGTGCGGAATAACCGTTTGGCGCTATTAAATCAGTTACGGCAAGCCTTTCTGCAGGTGGCTGATATTTCGTTGTTGCAGTCATAACAGCAGTTAAATGAGCAGTTAAACAGCAGTAAAAAGCCAGCATGATGAACACATCGTGCTGGCTTTTTTTATTGGCAGCGAACAACAAAAGTACGCTGTTTTAACGGAAACAGTTACCTCAGTTCACCTGGTTGCGCCCGCTCGATTTTGATACGTATAAACGCTGATCAGCAAGTTTCACTGCCTGTAAAAACTCACTTTCATCCTGCGCTAAAGCCACCCCAAAACTACAGGTAATGACCAAATCCGGATGCTCGGTCAGCAGTCGGCGCTGGGCAATCCCGGCACGAATTTTATCAGCAACCCGGGTGGCGTCGTTTTGATTGGTTTTGGGCAGCAATAATAGAAACTCTTCGCCGCCATAACGACAGGCAATGTCCTCGGTGCGCAATTTTTGCCGAAACAGCATCGCGACTTGCTGCAACACTAAGTCGCCTTGGTCATGGCCAAAACTGTCGTTGATATGCTTAAAGTGATCTAAGTCAGCGACAATCACCGCCAGCGGAAAAAAGTGTTCGGGTTGCAGCGCAAAATGTTGTGGTAGTACTTCATCGACAAAACGGCGATTGGCTAAATGGGTCAGTGCGTCCGTGTTGGCCTGCGTCTCTTTGCTGCGTTGTAGCTGAGCCATGGCATTGTGGCTGCGCTCGCGAAAGTGCTCGTTGATCCAGCCGACCGCGATCACGGTTGCCAATGAGGCGATAAAGCGGGTGATTTCGGCCTGTTTATACTGCGCAGTAATCAAATCCGGCTGGTAAAGCATGACCATCAGCATCAGCACTAACAAACCATTGACCTGAATACCTAATATTGGACCAAGCAGCCCAAAAATAATCGCAGGAAATGGGAACACCCAATATAGCGCGGTGTTTTGATACCCACCATGGTACACCAGCCCCAACACAAATAACCCGACTAGTACCGTTTCAATGACACAGGCTTTATCCAGTTCATTACTGGCGTGAAACTAGGCGACGTTGGCCAAAAATGCAAACGAGCAGCCAAATAAAATCGCCTGCAACAAATAATCTTCACTAAACAGATGCTTAAAACCAAGCAACAGCATAATGAGTGAAGTGATGTAACTAACAAACAGCAGAATATAACGGCGGCGGATGGAGTCAATTGAAGCAGCTTTGCTGGAAACAGTTCTGAGCAATACCAATGCCGGCCATCCTAAAGCAATGAATAGACTCGATTCTGCGACCAGAGTGTTGAAATAACAAGCTTATCCTGCGTTTTTTTTCAGCAGATATCGGTACGGTAAAGCGCTGGTGTCGCTGGCGATCAGTTCGTGATCCATAAACCGACAAAATGCCGGAATATCGCGGGTCGTGGCTGGGTCATCGGCGATAATCAGTAGGGTTTCGCCAACCTGCATTTTCCGGATTGTTAAACGTACCATCATCACCGGTTCTGGGCAGCGTAGCCCTAAAGCGTCAAGTTGTTGATCGGCGGAACTAAATAAATGCAGCATCAACAGGTTTCCAGATAAATGAATATGTCATTATGGTATCGGCTCAGCAGGTCAATTTCAAAAATTGTCCGGCTAAAACCTTCACTGCAGGCGAATACGCAGTGAAGGCAATGCTAAAGAGTCAGATGAAAATTGCACTGACCTGGAACAACCGTTCCACTTCGCTGATGAATTTTTTATCCACCAGGAACAAAATGACATGGTCGTCCGTTTCAATCACGGTGCTGTCGTGGGCAATCATCACTTCATCACCACGGACAATAGCGCCGATGGTGCAGCCCGGTGGCAGTTTAATTTTACCAATCGACAAACCAACTACTTTTGAAGTGGTTTTATCACCATGGGCGATGGCCTCAATCGCTTCGGCCGCACCACGGCGCAAAGAGTAGACGTTGACGATATCACCACGACGGACATGGGTTAACAAAGCTGAGATGGTGGCTTGTTGTGGTGAGACGGCAATATCAACTTCGCCGCCTTGCAGCAAATCGACATACGCACCCCGTTTAATCAGCACCATGGTTTTTTGCGCGCCCATCCGTTTGGCGAGCATTGCCGACATGATGTTGGCTTCATCGTCATTAGTCACGGCTAAAAACACGTCCACCTGGTCGATATTTTCTTCCTGCAGTAATTCCGGATCAGAAGCATCTCCGGCATAAACCACGGTATTTTCCAGCGCGCTGGATAAAAATTCCGCCCGCTCTTTGCTGCGTTCGATGAGTTTAACGCTGTGGGTTTTTTCCAGCGCTTTCGCCAGACCAAAACCGACATTACCACCACCGGCAATCATAATGCGCCGGTAGCTTGATTCAAGCTTTTGAAGTTCGCTCATCACCGCGCGAATGTGTTTGGTGGCAGCGACAAAAAACACTTCGTCGTCTGCTTCAATAATGGTAGTGCCAATTGGTTTGATGGCATGACCACGGCGGTAAATGGCGGCCACCCGGGCATCAATATGTGGCATATGCTCACGCAAGGTTGATAGGGCGTGACCAACCAGCAAACCACCATAATAGGCTTTTACTGCCACCAAACTTACCAAACCGCCTGCAAATTCAACAACTTGTAACGCGCCTGGGTAATCAATCAAGCGGCGGATGTAGTCAGTAACCAGCGTTTCCGGGGCGATAAAATGATCAACCGGCATATCGTCTTTGTTAAACAGCTGGTCGCGGTATTTGATGTATTGATTGGTTCGAATACGCGCTACTTTGGTCGGCGTGTTAAAAATACTGTAAGCCACCTGGCAGGCAACGATATTGACTTCGTCACTGTTGGTCACGGCAATAATCATATCGGCATCTTCAGCGCCGGCTTTTTTCAGAATATCCGGGTGGGCGCTATGTCCATGCACCACCTGTAAATCCAGTTTGTCCTGTAGTGCCCGTAATTTGTCAGCATTGATATCAACCACGGTGATATCGTTTTCTTCACCAACCAGGTTTTCTGCTAACGTGGCACCGACTTGACCTGCGCCTAAAATAATGATTTTCATCAGTTTGCCTTTTTCTGCAGCTTGGCATAAAAGAAGCCATCTGCACTTTGTTCACCGGGCAGAATTTGCCATTGGCTGTCGTTGATGCCCAAACCCAGCGCAACCGGAATTGCGTCGGGGTGATGAGCTAAAAACTGCGCGATTTGTTGCTGGTTTTCCTGAGGTAACACACTGCAGGTGGCATACAGCAAAGTGCCGCCGGGCTTTAATAGCGGCCAGATTTGGATCAAAATTTGTTGTTGCAAGGTGGCAAGTGCGGCAATGTCGGCTGATTTTCGCAGCCAGCGGATATCCGGATGACGCCGGATTACCCCGGTCGCAGAGCAGGGGACATCAAGCAAGATGCGGTCATAAAGTGCGCCATCCCACCATTGTTTTGGCGTCGCAGCATCACCTGCTTTGACTTCAGCTTGATGGCCTAAACGTTGTAAATTTTCGCGTACCCGCACTAATCGTTGTGGGTCTTTATCTAAAGCCAGTACCTGTGATTGTGGCGCCAGCTCCAGCAAATGGCCGGTTTTCCCGCCCGGTGCGCAGCAGGCATCCAGCACCCGGTCGGTATTTTCCGGGGTTAAAAACAGTGCCGCATATTGCGCCGCCACATCCTGTACTGCAAACCAGCCATCGGTGTAGCCTGGTAATACCGTGACATCAATGGCTTGCTCCAGCAAAATCGCCTGCGGCAGTTGTGGTTGCGGCTGAGAAAAGGCGATGCCGGCGTCGGTTAACGTCTGACAGAACTGTTGAATGCTACAACGCTGAAGATTCACCCGCAGCCATAATGGTGCTTTTTGCTGATTGGCATCGATCACTGCTTGCCATTGCTCTGGATAAGCAGCTTGCAGCGCCTGCACTAACCAGGAAGGATGGTTGGTTTGCACCGATAGTGGTGCCTTGCTAACGTCAAACAGTTCCGGTTTACGCTGTACCGACCGCAGCACACCGTTGATAAGCTTTGTCATCGACTCGCCTTTTAAGGCGCGGGCCGCTTCGACCGTTTCGCCAACCGCGGCGTGATCCGGGATCCGCAGAAATTTTAGCTGATAGATGCCGACATAAATCAAAAACTGCAGTGGCCGCAGTTGTTTAATCAGCGGTTTGGCCATCAGTTGCTGGCAGACAAAATCCAGTTGTGGCAAATACCGCAACACCCCAAAACAAATTTCCTGCAGCAAGGCTTTGTCGGCGGGCAGTGGAAATTGAAATTGTGCTTTGGGCAACACATCAGAAAGCGATTTGCCTTGATCCACTACCTGATAACAGCAAGTGGCTGCAACGGCCCGCAAGTTAGCGGTCATGGTGTGACTCCAATAACGCTACCAACTGCAAACCAGTCCGCCCGGCCATTCAGAAAGTCGGCCGCCGCCATCGCCTTTTTGCCAGGCGGTTGCAGTTGTTGTAGCACCAGCACACCGTCAGCGGTAGCAATGGCGATGCCTTTTTTATCTGCGCTCAGCACAGTGCCCGCGGCTGCGTTGGTGTGTGTTGATTCAGCCCGCGCCTGCCAGATTTTTAACTGCTGTGCACCGAGCTGCAGATAACTCACCGGCCATGGATTAAAGGCGCGGATTTCACGCTCTAATGCCGTAGCGGGTTTGTTAAAATCGAGCAATGCTTCTTCTTTACTCAGTTTTTCAGCGTAATTCGCTAATTTATCATCTTGTGCTTTGGCCTGTTGTTGCAGGGCTGGTAAATCAGTCAGCGCTGCTAATAACGCCTGAGGACCAATATCGGCGAGTTTGTCATAAAGGCTCGCTGAGGTGTCGGTCGCGGTAATGGCTAAACTTTTGATGCTCAGCATGGCGCCGGTATCAAGGCCTTCGTCCATTTGCATAATGGTGACGCCGGTTTCCCTATCACCAGCCCACAAGGCGCGTTGGATCGGGGCGGCACCACGCCAGCGTGGCAGCAATGAGCCATGCACATTAATACAACCAAGCTTTGGGGTTTGCAAAACAACCGCAGGCAGAATTAAACCGTATGCCACCACCACCATTAAATCAGCGTTGAGACTGGCAAGTTCGGCCTGAGCCTTGGATTTTTTCAGTGATTTTGGCTGGTAGACTGGAATTTGATGTGCCAACGCCAGTTGCTTCACCGGACTGGCTTGTAATTGCTGACCACGACCAGCCGGGCGATCCGGTTGGCTGTACACGGCAATGACCTGATGTTCACAATCAAGTAACGCCTGTAAATGACGGGCGGCAAAATCCGGCGTACCGGCAAAAATAATACGTAGTGGAGTCACTTCAAATCCTGTGGTGGCTTAACGAGCCGCGTTGCGGGCTTCTTTTTCTAATTTCTTTTTGATCCGATCACGTTTAAGCGGTGACAGGTAATCGATAAACAGTTTGCCGACCAGGTGGTCCAGTTCATGCTGCAAACAAATAGCCAGCAAACCATCGGCTTTGAGTTCGAACCATTCACCTTCAGTGTTTTGTGCTTTCACCGTGACTTCGGCGGCGCGTTCCACATTGGCGTAACTTTGCGGGACCGACAAACAACCTTCTTCATAGGTGGTGTCGCCACTTTTACTGATGATTTCAGGATTGATAAAAACTTGAGGCTGATCACGGCTTTCTGACACATCTATCACCACAACTCGCTGATGAACATTGACTTGTGTCGCAGCCAGGCCTATACCATTTTCATCATACATGGTGTCAAGCAAATCAGCGACCAGCTGACGGGTCTGGGCGGTAATTTCAGCGACCGGTTTGGCCGTGGTACGAAGGCGATCATCGGGATAATGTAATACTGTTAAGACTGTCATGGGACCTACAAAATTATGCGTTGTTTAACTATCTATGATATGGTCTAATTTTAGCCATTAATCAGCTGTATTAACAGCTTAGTCTGCATTAATTACCACAAGTTCGGGCTCAAGGAAGCTGGCATGCTCAAAATAATAACGACTTCAATCGCCGCTCTGTTGCTTTGTTATACAGGTTTTGTAACCGCGCAGGAATTAACATTAAAACCGGATGCACCGAAAAATTATACCGTGAAACAAGGCGATACCTTATGGGACATTTCGGGATTGTATTTAGCCCAGCCCTGGTTGTGGCCTCAGCTCTGGAAATTGAATCCACAAGTAGATAATCCGCACCTAATTTATCCCGGTGATGTACTTAGCCTGACGTTTGATGCGGACGGCAACCCGGTACTCGCAATTAATGATGAAAACGCCGTGATTACGGTGTCGCCAGACACCGAAGCTGCAGTCTCTGATGCTGAAGTGGTCTCCGCTAGTGGTCCGTCAGGCATCAAAAAGCTGACCCCGGCAATTCGTAAAACTATCAAATCGACAAAAGCAGTTACCACCTTACCGCTTAAAATGATTCGGCCTTTCCTGACTTTTGAACAAGCATTAACGGAAGCAGAAATTGCAGCTTTACCTTATGTGCTGGGTGCTGATGATGAGTGGAAAAATACCATTACCGAACAGATTTTATATGTCAAAGGTGAGCTGGAACTGGGTTCCAGTTACGGTATTTACCGTAAAGGAAAAGCTTACATTGACCCTGTGACCGAAGAAATGTTGGGTTATGAAACCATTTTGGTTGCTACCGGCAAGGTTTTTCGTCCGGGTAATAACGAAAACAAAACACCTTCATCGGTACAAGTGATTGACGTAAAACAAGAAATCAAACAGGGCGACCGCCTGATCCCGGCGTCCGACGGTCAATCGTTGCCGGCATTTTTTGTGATGAGCAAACCTGAAAAAGTGATTGATGGGGTGATTATTGATACCACTTCAGATTTACGTGAGTTTTCAAAGTGGGACATCGTGGTACTGAACAAAGGCTTGATTGAAGACGTCAAAGCCGGCCATATGTTCTCGATCTACCGCAAATCGCCTTCGGTCGTGGATACCAAACGTGGGCCGGTTTATGTCAGCGATGCCAGTAAATATGAAAAACTTACCGGCGGCATTGAAGGTGACGTGCTAGAGATGCCTCGGGAGAAAATAGGTCAGTTGATGGTGTTTAAAGTCGCTGATCGGGTAAGTTTCGCGATTGTCACTTCGACCAGCAGACCAATCCGGGTTGGCGATTTGATCGGAGAAATTTAACTTAATTCATTTGAATATTCTCAAGCCATAAGGGGACGATCATGGATGATCTCCGCGACTGGCTGGCGCTTGCGTCGGTACCTGGCATGGATTTACGCCGGTACCAGCGGATATGCCAGTCGATGCCACTGCAACACTTCTTTTCTTTATCAGCGATTGAGCTGCAACAGTTCGGTTTAACCGAATATCAAAGCCAATTGCTGGTATCGCCCAATCATCGGTTGGTCGATTCCGCTCTGCATTGGTTGCAACAGGCTCCCAACCGGCATTTTATTCGTTGTATCGACGAGGCGTATCCTGACTTGTTACGGCAAATCAAACAACCGCCACTGGCGTTGTTTGTCGAAGGGGATGTGCAGCTATTGTCACAACCACAATTGGCAATTGTGGGCAGCCGACAACCCACTGCGACCGGTAAACAAATTGCGTTTCAGTTTGCTGCCGATTTGTGCCGTCAGGGTTTAACCATTACCAGTGGTCTGGCGCGTGGCATTGATGGTGCTGCGCATCAAGGGGCATTGTCGGTACAGGGTAAAACGATTGCAGTGCTTGGTCACGGTTTATCGCATATTTACCCCAAACAACATCAGGCACTGACGGCGCAAATTGCTGCAGCAGGCGCTGTGGTGTCGGAGTTTTTACCGGATATTGAACCTAAACCGCTGTTCTTTCCACTGCGTAACCGTATTGTGGTCGGGCTTAGTCTCGGTACTTTAGTGGTGGAAGCGGCGGAAAAAAGCGGTTCGCTGATCAGTGCCAATTACGCTGCCGAATATAACCGGGAGGTGTTTGCGGTGCCGGGTTCAATTTTGAATCCAATGGCAGCGGGCTGTCATCAACTGATTCAGCAAGGCGCTAAGTTAACCCGTTCTATTGCCGATATTATGGAAGAATTGCCGATTTGTGCGGCGACTGGTCTAAATAAATCTGTGAAACGTAAAAATAATTGTCAGCAAGACTTGTTCGAACCCAGCTTGTTGGCTAACGTAGGAGATGAGGCCACTGCAATTGACGTGATCGCAGCGCGAACGCAGTTATCAGTGGCTGAAGTAACCATTGCCCTACTTCAACTGGAACTCTCCGGTGAAGTAGCAGTAGTACCTGGTGGCTACATTCGAGTGAGGAGGGCCTGATTATGTTTGATATCCTCGTCTATCTGTTCGAAAACTATATTCACAACGAATCAGAAATCTATGTTAATCAGGCTGATTTGACCCGCGAGCTGGTCAAAGCTGGTTTCCATGATGATGATATTTTTAAAGCGCTGCGCTGGCTGGAGAACCTATCCAAGCTGCAGGAAAGTCATGTTAAACCTTACCTTACCAAAACCAATTCAACTGCGGTGCGTGTTTACACTGCGGATGAGCAACAAAAGCTGGATGCGGAATGCCGCGGCTTCCTGCTGTTTTTAGAACAAATCAACGTGTTGGATTTGCCGACCCGTGAAATGGTGTTAGACCGGGTGATGGATTTAGACAGTAAAGAAGTATGCCTGGAAGACTTAAAATGGGTGGTGTTGATGGTGCTGTTTAATGCGCCCGGCCATGAAACCGCTTATGCCCAGATGGAAGATTTAATTTTTGAAGAACCGACCGGGCCGCTGCATTAAGCGGCCTTTTTTCTAAAAAAACGCTGACGGCGCAGTGCACTTGTGGGTTGAAGAAGCTGCGCCGTTTAGTGCGCTTGTGTGCGATAATCCGTCTATCCCTGACTTTGACGCAGCGTTATGTCTGAAACCCCATTATTTGCCATTCCCGAGCACAAACAAATTTGCCCTTTATGTCAGCACGAGCTGGTGATGAAGTCGGGTAAACATGGGCCATTTTTGGGGTGCAGCCATTATCCACACTGTCACTATATTCAGAATTTACACCCACACGACAGCACCGTCGTGAAGTTATTAAGTGACATGCCATGTCCCAGTTGTAATTCACCGCTGGCCGTTAAAAATGGTCGTTATGGTATGTTTATTGGTTGCAGTAATTTTCCGGCTTGTCATTTTATTGTGCATGAAGAAGCGCCGGAAGTAGCAGATGTCAGTTGTCCGCTGTGTCACATAGGCAAGCTGCTGGAGCGGACCAGTAAATTTGGCAAGACCTTTTATGGCTGCGATCAGTACCCTGGCTGTGATTTTGTGCTGAACCTCAAACCAGCGCCTGGCAGTTGCCGGCATTGTGGTTTTGGATTGCTGGCTGAAAAACCGTCAGCACAAGGGGTGAAGCTGATTTGCGCCAGTAAAAAATGTCAGCTGCCGCAAGCGGAATAAATTTCTCAGCGATCTTAAAAACAACAAAGGCCCATGAAGGGCCTTAATTATTTCTACTGTTTAGACGACCACTCACTGCGGCTGTGCGGCAAGTTTTGCTGCAACTTCAGCCACTTCCGGAAAACTTGGCTCCGGTAAATGTTGGCATAACGCGACAAACCGCTCTGCAAGTTCAGCGACAGTGGCGCCGCAGATATTGATGTGGCCCATTTTGCGGCCAGCTCTTTTGCCTTTGCCGTACCAGTGCAGATGACAAGAAGGTAGCGCCAATACTGCCGGGTCGACATAGTCTTCACCCAGAATATTCACCATCACCGTCGGCCGCACTAACGCTGTGCTTCCCAGTGGTAAACCACAGACGGCGCGCAGATGATTTTCAAACTGACAAGTGTCGCTGCCTTGTTGGGTCCAGTGGCCAGAGTTATGCACCCGTGGCGCGATTTCATTGACCAGTAACTGATCGCCGACCTGGAAAAACTCCAGCGCCAGCACACCCACATAATCAAGCTTGGCGGCCACCGCATCAAACATCTGCTTGGCTTGTAGCTGCAGCTGTTGTTGCCCTGGCAATGCCAATGACACTGCTAGGACACCATTCACATGATGATTTTCCGTCAGCGGATAGACCACAGTGTCGCCTTTGGCATTACAGGCGCCAACTAAACTCACTTCGCGGTCAAAACGAATAAACTGTTCCGCAACAATTGCTTGTGGCAAAGCGTGATCAGCGCCAGCCATAAAACTTTCAATATCAGCCCAAATGGCTGCGGCATCTTCCGCTTGCTTTAACCGCCACTGGCCTTTGCCATCGTAGCCAGCTAAAGCACTTTTCAGCACCAAGGGTAAACCTAAAGCGGCAATGGCTGCCCGAAATTCCGTTTCAGTGCTGACAATCCGGTAGCCGGCGTTAGCAACGCCAGCCGCATCCAGCAATTGTTTTTCTTGGCGGCGATCGCCACCGGCTTTAATCGCAGTACTGTTTGGGAAAAACTTGCCGCTGGCTTGGCAAACTTGCTGCACCGGATAAGGAATATGCTCAAATTCGGAGGTGACCACATCAGCGTCAGCGACAGCTTCAGCCAGCGTCATGCTGAATTTTTGCTGGGTCACCGGATGCACCACCGTATCGGTGTTGACATCATAAGCCAGCACTTGCAAATTCAGTGGTGCGCCAGCCAACGCCATCATCCGCGCCAGCTGTCCGGCGCCCATCACCAACACTTTTTTCATGATGCGTCCAGAGCTGGATTTGGCTGGCTTAACACGGAATCGGTTTGTTCTTGGCGGAAATTATCAATCTTGGTCATTAAAGCGGCATCGGAAGTTGCCAGAATTTGCGCAGCTAATAAACCGGCATTGGCAGCGCCGGCGTCACCAATGGCTAAAGTGCCGACTGCAACGCCTTTTGGCATCTGCACTATAGATAATAATGAATCCAGCCCTTTTAAGGCTTTGGATTGTACCGGCACGCCGAGCACTGGCAAGCTGGTGAAGGCGGCGGCCATGCCGGGTAAATGCGCTGCACCACCGGCACCGGCGATGATCACTTTTAAGCCGCGGCTGGCAGCATTGGTGGCATATTCAGCCAATAACTGTGGCGTTCTGTGGGCAGAAACAACAGTGGTTTCGTAAGCAATACCAAACTTATCTAACATGTCTGCTGCATTTTTCATGGTGGGCCAATCAGATTTTGAACCCATAATGATACCGACTTTCATTGCTGTTTCCTCAAAACGGCCAGCTACTGGCATAATAGGCGGCTATTATAGCCATCTGGCCGTGGTCAGGAAAATATTTGTGCAGTTCGGCATTTTCGATGAGTGTGGATTTATGATGAGTCAGACTGATTTAGCTAAAGCAATCAATGCATTAAATGCAGGACAGGTAATTGCCTATCCAACGGAAGCCGTATACGGCGTGGGTTGTGATCCGGATAATTTGGCAGCAATCGCGTTATTGCTACAGATTAAACAGCGTGAAAAAAGCAAAGGCTTGATTTTGATCGCCGCCGATTTTGCGCAACTGGCGCCTTATATCGATGTGGAAGCCATCACGGCAGCACAACAGCAACGCATGCTAGAAAGCTGGCCGGGCCCGGTGACCTGGGTGGTTCCGGCACGTCCTGGCTTAACCGATTGGCTGACTGGCCAGTTTAGTACCATTGCGGTACGCGTCAGTGATCATCCTTTGGTGCAACAGTTATGTCGGGCTTATGGCAAACCTGTCACTTCAACCAGTGCCAACTTAACCGGCCAACCGGCTTGCCGCAATGCCGCTGATGTCGTGGCGCAGCTGGGCGAGCAGCTTGCAGTGATCCTGGATGCCCCAACCGGCGGGCGGCTGAACCCATCAGAAATTCGGGATATCCATACCGGACATATTTTCCGGGCAGGTTGAAGCATGGTTAACTGCGATCTGTTCAGAGCAGATGAGCGAATTCCGATACAGGAGTAAATAATGCAACAGGTAGACAAAGCCCAGGTAAAAGCCTTTTTGCTGGCGCTGCAGGAACAAATTTGTGCAGCGCTGAGCGCAGCAGACGGCAAAGCGCAATTTGTTGAAGACAGCTGGCAGCGCGCTGAAGGGGGCGGTGGCCGCAGCCGGGTGCTGACACATGGCGCAGTATTTGAACAAGCCGGGGTGAATTTCTCCCACGTCTTTGGCGATAAAATGCCAGGCTCTGCCACGGCACACCGGCCGGAACTGGCCGGTCGCGGCTTTGAAGCAATGGGTGTTTCGTTAGTCATTCATCCAAATAATCCACATGTACCCACCAGTCACGCCAATGTACGGTTTTTTATTGCTGAAAAAGCCGGTGAAGAACCCGTTTGGTGGTTTGGTGGTGGTTTTGATTTAACACCGTTTTACCCGGTTGAAGCCGATGTTGTGCATTGGCATCAAACCGCAAAAGATTGTTGTGATGCTTTTGGCAGTGATGTGTATCCAAAATATAAAAAGTGGTGTGACGAATACTTTTATTTAAAACACCGCCAGGAAACCCGTGGCGTGGGTGGTTTGTTTTTCGACGATCTGAATGAATGGGGTTTTGACTCAAGTTTCTCTTTTATGCGCAGTGTCGGCGAGGCCTTTACCAAAGCCTATCTACCAATTGTCGAAACCCGTAAAAACACCACATACGGCGACCATGAACGGCAATTCCAGCTGTATCGCCGTGGCCGTTATGTCGAATTTAATCTGGTATTTGACCGTGGGACTTTGTTTGGCTTGCAAAGTGGTGGCCGCACCGAATCCATTTTAATGTCGATGCCACCTTTGGTCCGTTGGGAGTATGGTTACCAACCCGAGCCAGGTTCAGCCGAAGCCAGACTTTATACGCGGTATTTACAACCGCAAGATTGGCTGGGTTGAACGGCGCAACCAGACGGTCAGAGTCACAAAATCCGTTGTAGTTACGAAGGAATTTTAAATGAAAACTATCCATGTGTTGTTGTTATGCGGCGGTGGCAGTGCTGAGCACGATGTGTCTCTGCGTAGTGCAAACTTTCTGGAGCAACAATTGTCGGCTTTGCCGGGGGTGTCGGTGACGCGGGTCGAGATGCAGCGTGATCGCTGGCTCAGTGCTGATAACCAATTGTGTGTGCTGGGGTTGGATCGACAATTGTGGATCAGCGGCAGTCGTCAAACGGTTGATTTTGTAGTGCCTTGTATCCATGGGTATCCGGGAGAAACCGGTGATCTGCAGTCAATGTTGGAACTGGCAGGTTTACCTTATTTGGGCTGTGGGCCTGAAGCAAGTACCCTCTGTTTTAATAAAATCAGCACCAAATTGTGGTTATCTGCGATTGGTGTCCCAAATACGCCTTATCTGTTTTTGAGCGATGCGTCCGAAGATAGCCTAGAGCAAGCAAGAGCAGCGCTGACCCAGTGGGGGAAAGTGTTTGTCAAAGCTGCCAGTCAGGGCTCCTCCGTTGGTTGTTATGCGGCATCGACGGACGCTGAATTAGTTGCGGCCGTGCAGGATGCGTTTGGTTATTCAGAACAGGTGTTGATTGAAAAAGCGTTGAAACCAAGAGAGTTGGAAATCGCAGTTTACCAATATGGCGATGAGTTGGTGGCCACCCGTCCCGGTGAAATTTGTGTACCACAGGATAAATTTTACACCTTTGAAGAAAAATACAGTCAGGATAGCCATACTACGACGAGCCTGGAACCTGCAGGCCTGACTGAAGCGCAGATTGAAACTATGCAACAGTTGGCTTTAAAAGCGTTCCGGCAACTAAAGTTACGGCATTTATCAAGGGTCGATTTTTTTCTGACCGAGCAAGGCGAAGTTCTGCTCAATGAAATCAATACTTTTCCGGGAATGACTTCGATCTCGATGTTCCCGAAAATGCTGGAACATCATGGTCACCAGTTTGGTTTGTTTTTACAGCAAATTTTGCAGCGGGCTTTGCCTGCGAAGTGATTCGGGGGTTGGGAGGCATTGCCAGGGCTAGATTAGTCCTGGCTATTAATCATATGGCTAGCGAGTTGGCCGAGTGCTTCACTTAAACCGGCTCGCAGCATGCTGTCTTCGACGACTTCATTGAGTGCAGAATTCATACAAAACATCCACTGATCACGCAATTTAGGGCTGACAGTAAAAGGCAAGTGGCGTGCTCTTAAACGTGGATGGCCATATTTATCTTCAAACAATCCCGGTCCACCCAACCAGCCAGACAAAAATTCAAAGAACTTTTGCCGGATCAGGTCCAGCGGCAACGGGTGAATGGCATAAAGCTCAGCGGCTTGTGGCGCAGTTTCCATAATGTCGTAAAAACGGTTGGCCAGACGTTTGGTCGCGGCTGCACCGCCAATCAATTCATAAGGCGTGACTTGTGGTGTCGGATGGCGCTTGCTATCGTCGGTATTAAACATCTTTTTCAGCAACTTTATCATGGTGGTAGGTGTGGACCGTTACGCTGTATTTGGAAATCCAATCGGGCATTCAAAATCGCCCTTGATCCATCGCAGGTTTGCCGAACAAACCGGCCAGGACCTGCAGTATGAGGCCATTCTAGCACCGGTCGATGGTTTTGCCGACAGCTGGCAGGTTTTTGTCCGCACCGGTGGCAAGGGCGCGAATGTGACTGTGCCTTTTAAAGAAGTCGCTTTTGGGCTGGCTCAGGTGCTCAGCGAACGGGCGCAGCAAGCAGGGGCGGTGAATACACTCTATATAGATAGTCGTGGGCAACTTTGTGGTGATAACACGGACGGTCTTGGTTTAGTTGCCGATTTAGAGCGGCTTGGTGCAAAGCTCGAGGGGGCTGCTGTTTTGCTGCTTGGTGCAGGCGGCGCCAGTCGTGGCGTGGTCGGGCCTTTATTAGCCGCAGGCGTTTCGAAAGTGCATATTGCCAATCGCACAGCGGATAAAGCAACAACGGTGGCGGCATTATTTAATCAGCAGGTCACAGCATCGGGCTATGCCGATATTCCAACGGATCACTGGCAGCTGGTAATTAACGCAACGTCGTCCGGCCTCAGTCAGCAACGCCCGGATTTTAGCCCTTCGCATCTGCAATCTTGTCAGCTGGCATATGACATGATGTACGGCAAAGAACCAACCGCCTTTATGCTGTGGTGTCGGCAGCATCAGGTGCCCGTCTGTGCCGACGGTATTGGGATGCTGGTGGCGCAAGCGGCAGCAAGTTTCGCCATCTGGCGTGGGGTCACACCCGATATAACGCCGGTGCTTGAGAAAATTACTGCTTTGGTGCGCACATGAATCAACAGCTGATCTTTAATAACGACTTCGGCCTTAGCGAAGACAAGAGCGCAGTATGCTGCAGTGTGTTGCAGTCTGGACTTCGGATCGCGGTCATCATCAAAATGCCGGATGGTTGGGAGTCACAAGCATGGTTAACTCAGATTAAAGAAGATGGTTTTTTCTGGGAAGAGCAAATAGAAGAAGCTTTAGCCGCGGAACAACTCAATAGCGATGGTGTGCTCTATATAGATGGCGCAGCTTGAGTCTGCGCCCTGCTATTGCAGAAATTTAGCCCTCAGCCAGATATTCATCTTTCAAAATCACATAGTTTGCAGCGGACAAGGTCAGAAACTTACGCTCTGCATCAGTCAGTGGCCGCGCCTGTTTTACCGGGCTCCCTACATATAAATAGCCAGCGGCCAAAGTTTTACCCGGCGGCACCAAACTACCGGCGCCAATCATCACATCATCTTCGACCACCGCATCGTCCATCACAATAGCGCCCATCCCAACTAGGATACGATTGCCAAGGGTGCAACCGTGCAACATGCATTTGTGGCCGACCGTGACATCTTCACCAATAATCAACGGCGAACCTGCAGCATTCTTTGCGCTCGGGCGCGATACATGTAATACAGTACCGTCCTGAACATTGGTTCTGGCGCCAATCCGGATCTTGTTAACATCACCACGCGCGGCGACCAACGGCCAGATACTGACATGGGCAGCTAATTCGATGTCGCCAACCAAAACAGCGCTTTCATCAATATAAACCCCATGGCCAAGGACTGGTATTACACCTTTATAAGAACGAATTGTCATGCTGAACTCCTTTGTTGTGTGGAAAGTATGCGGCAATTGTTGGCAAAAAGCACTGTTCGAACGAAAAAGAAGCTGTCGCACTCAAAAACACAAGTTATCTTCAATTTGTGCTTGTCAGGCCGCGTAAAGTCTCTATAATGCGCCACATGCCGACGGGGTGGTGCGAAAGCAGCAAGCCGGGTAAGTTTGAAGTGAAATGAAAAAAGTCGATAAAAAGACGCTTGACACGAACTGAAAACTGACTAAAATGGCCGCCTCGCAGCGACGAGGGGTTGAGAAGCCCGAAAGTCGAAGTGAAGCAGAAATCCTCGAGAGGGTTTCAAAGTAAGTCAGGTTGAGCA